>BCSF01000134.1_pt1 | contig 32963 bp, 58 predicted proteins | sample 1016431 | NCBI WGS metagenome assembly BCSF01 (sample SAMD00045685;SAMD00045686;SAMD00045687;SAMD00045688;SAMD00045689;SAMD00045690;SAMD00045691;SAMD00045692;SAMD00045684;SAMD00045690;SAMD00045691;SAMD00045692;SAMD00045684;SAMD00045685;SAMD00045686;SAMD00045687;SAMD00045688;SAMD00045689, study... | reverse complement strand
ATAATTAATAAAAAAGATCGAGGACCGAAGACCTCGACCTTAATAATATGCTTACTTCATCAACATGAAGTTGTTAGCACCTTGAGTGATTAAACATCTCTCAGTTAAGAAGTGTAGTTGCATTGCATCTAAAGCAGACGTAGCAGCTCCTACAGATCCTGTAACCCAAGACTTCATTCTACGATCATCAGTTTGTGAAGCTCTATAACGTACGTGTAAGAACGGACGCTTAATAGAAGATCCAACAGTTTGATCATAAACAGATGAAGAACCAGCAGGAATAATAACCCCACGGATAGCGTTAACTGCATCTCTGTCGTTGATACCGCCACGAGTAGCTTTGTCGTTTAAGTAACGGAAGTCAGACTTATAGAAGTCATAAGATCCTCTACGGAAACCAGAGAATCCTAAGTTCAATGCCATATCTTCAGAGTTATTAAATACACCGTAAGATGTACCACCAGCTCCGTAAGAGTTCATTGAAGCTAACATATCGTCAATAGCTAAACTAGTAGCACGATTAACAAACATCATGTTTTCTTCAATAGCACCTTGCTTATCAAACTCTGCTAAAATAGCGTCAAACTCAGCTAAATCAGTAGCAGCATTAACACCAGTTACACCAGTAGTAATATTACCTCTGTCTTCGATAGCAGCAAATAAACCTTGAGTTCCATAAGTATCACCAGTAACACCTAAGAAACTGTCAGCTAAAGATTGACTAGCGTCACCTTTAACAGACTCAAGCATAGCCATCTCAACGTAATCAGTAAAACGAGCTCTAGTATCAGACTCAGCTTTTAAGTACCATAAATACCCAGACTGTCCGTTTTCACTAGAAACTTCTACCCAACCAATACGAGATGCATCTGATCCAGATACTTCGTAGTAGTCCTTCATGATGATTGGCTTATTAGAGAAGCTTTTGAATTGTGGTTCGTTAGCTGTTCTTGACTCTACTACTGTAGCAGCATTAAGTGCGTTGTAGCCAGTTCCTTTTGCAAACTCAGAACCATAAACTAATAAAGTAGCTGAATCACCAGAGCCAGTAGCTAAACCTGCATTCGCAAATGTAGCAGTATCGTTACCAGCGTCGTAAAGAGCAATACTAATTTGATCGTTATCAACAGAAGTTACTAAACCTCTAACTGTAGCGTTAGAATCAGCTACTAATACCATGTCATTAACTCTTACACCGTGATCAACGCTACTAGTAGCAACAGCGTTGCCATCAATATCAGTATCAATCTCAAAAGTACCACCTTCAGCGTTACTGTTACCAGTTTGCTGAGCGCCATCAGCAATGTGACCTTTATAAGATAAGTGTAAACGACCTTGCTCAGACCAAACAACTTGGTCAGCAGTCATAGCTTCTTCAGCACCAACTTGTGCTAAAAAACCTGAAATTGTTCTTGGACCGAAAACTTCAGCCTCTTTTTCCATTAAATCTGGAACATATTGTTGCGCCCAGCCTTTTCCAGCTTCTGACGCTAAATCTAAATAGTTAGTACCTAACGACGCCTTAATTGACGATGGTACGCTATTCAAATTATCACCTGCAGTAATTGCCATAATAAAATGTTTTTAAATGTTATTTATTCTTTTTAATTTTAAATTTAAAATCAGAAGAACTATCACCTAAAACTCTAGCTTTTATTCCACCAGTGTTAATTGGTCCTGTGAACTGTTGTCTTGGGTCCATATTAACATTCTTGGACTTAGCCACGCTCTCCTTGAGTGCGTCTGCTTTGCCTTGCTCGTAGAAATGTTGCGCTATAGCGTCAGCATTCATAGCTGTGTATAAACTTTTATGATAACCTTTAGCATCTGACATTGTATTATCTTCGTTCAAAAACTTTTTGACAAAGTTGTTAATGTCGCTTTGTGTTTCCTTAACAGACTGAGAGTTTTTAACATTGTACCTAAACTTTTTGTCTCCAACATTAAATTCAAAACCTTTGAAGTCTTTGTTGAATAATTGGTTAGTTTTGTTTAAAAACGTCCTGTGCTGTTTTTCAGCTACTTGTTTATTGTCTTCCGACTCTTTGTTGTACCTATTAAAGAAGTCTACAGCTTTTTGCTGCTCAGGAGTGAGCTTGCTTCCAGCCTTGATTTCTTCATAGTATTTGGATTTTACACTTTCCAAGTGGTTCTTTGCTTGAGCAACTTGCTCCTTCAAAGCTAATTTTTTTCTTCTTATATCTCTTTCCTCGTCTTCTTCTTCATCGTAAGAAAATTGATCTTCCATCATGAAGTCTATTTCTTCTGTGTTAAGATGAGGTTTAGTTTGTTTATAGTATTCTCTTAGTAGAGACAAGCTGTCAAACTTAGAATAATCTTGATTTAATCTAACATAATCTTCTATATCTCCTCCAGTTTCATCTATAAAGTCAACTAACTTTTGAATGTTTTCTGGTAATGGTTTTCCAGTAGCTTCAGCTTCCGCTATCGCCTCTTCAACTTCTTCAGTAACTTGCTCAACTTCTTCTTGAACTTCTTCGTTGGTTATCTCTTCAACTACAAGTCCTTCTTGTGCTTCGACTTCCGGCTGTACTTCTTCTTGTTCTTGTACGGGCTCGGCGTTTTCATCGCTTCCAACCACTCCTGCGTCGTCAGCTGTGTCATCTGCAACTTCTGTTGTTTCTTCTTGGTTTTCATCTTCGATTGGTTTACTTAAATCTACTTTGATAACACTGTCGTCGCCAGCGCTTTCAAATTTACTTTCATCAACTGTTTCTACAGTTTGTTCTTGTGTAGTTTCATCAACTACGTTTTCATTTTCTTCCATAATAAAATATTATATAATTAATTATTTAGGTTCAAAAGCACCTAAGTCAAATCCACCTCCAAGTATATCATTACCTGAAGATTCAAAGTTTTTAGGTGGTTTGCCTGATTGACGTTGATCTATAAGTTCACTTTGTTGTGAAGCTTGTATTTTAGTTCTTTCGTCTTTTCTATTTTCTTTAGCATCTTCTCTAGCTTTTAAATTAGCAGAGTCCATTGCTCTTAACTGCATGTTATACTGAAACTCTTGTTCCATTAACTGAGCTTTTAATGCTGCATCGGCTTGCATTTTTTGAGCATCAAGCTGCGCTTGCATTTGAGCTAGCTGAGCCTCTGCTTGTTTTAAAGCCTGTTGCTTTTGTATTTCAAGTTGCGCTTGCGCTTCTTGAGCCTGCGTATTAGCTTGAGCTTGAGCTTGTATGTTCTGCTGTTGCATCATCTGATCTCGCTTCAGCTTTTTACCTCTACGTATTTTAAGTAGCTGATTAGCTAGCTTAATATTTTTAATATCTCTAAGATCTATAGCGTCTTCAAGATCTATTATCTTTTGTGCTAATGCTTGCTGTATGTTGTTTTCAAGTATAGCTTTCTGTTCTTCGTCAGGCGCTAACTCTAAGAATATGCCAAAGTCATATAAATGTAGCTCTGACATTTCTTGTAGCGTAGCAACATTGTGTACGCCTATACTTTGTATAAACGCTTCTTTTGTAGGTGAATACTCTATAATGTCAGATATTCTAAGAGATAAGCACTCGCATATCTCCGCTGTTAAGAATAATCCTGAGTTTAATATATGTCTTGTTGCTGTATTGCTATTTGCAGCTGCTAGTTTTTGCACACCAACTAAAGCTCTTTCATCAGGCATGCTGCCATCACGAGCTTCGTTAAGTCCGGTCACGTCACGTATCATTTGCAAGTAATAGTTGTAATTGCCTATTAACGCCTGTATTTTATTACCGCCAGATCCAGATGTTATTTCTTGAATAGGTACTTTACCTGGATTCATGTCGCCTTCAGAAGTAAATGATCTACCAATAACACTACCTGTTTGGAAGAACATGTTTAAAGCTTCTTGCGGATTATAGTTTGTGCCATTACCTAAATCAACTTCAGCTAAACCATCAGCGTCTAAATAGACACCATCAGGCACCATACGCGACATTACTTGTTGTAGCTTTAAGTGTGTCAACTGTATCATATCGGCAAAGCCTGTGATACGTTTTACTAATGACTCAATTTTACCTTTATACATTCGTGGCGCAACAATACTATAGTTCATTTTTACTTTAGTAAAGTTACTTTTAGGACGCATCATGTTTTCTGACATCTCCCACTTAAGCAGCTTGTTAGTGCCTAATATTAAAGCGCCTTCATATAAAGTTTCTATTGCTCTTTCAAGTTTAGAAAAATTACCTTCAACGTCTGCTGGAGGATTAAAGCTATCGTCTTTTTCTATGAGCTTGTCTGCACCGCTACCTGTTTCTTTAACTTTATAAACTTCATTCATATAAGTTTTATAATTAAAATATAAAACTTGAACTTTGTTTTTATCTACGTCTTGATACCTTGGGCCTGAACTATGGTAGTTAGATCTTTGAGTATAGCCTGACTCTTGTATTTCTTTTAAATCTTCTTCATTTAAATGAGGAAACTGCTTTGCTAATTCATTTATAGGTATTGTTTTAATTTCACCTACATAATATATATCGTCAAAGTAAGGTGATTCAGTATACGAATAAACTAAATCAGCTGGATCTACATACTCTACAGTAACACCCTCAGATGTTGTAAAATTACTTTTAACAGCAGCAATACCTAATACTGTTAAATCATAATATAATTGTCTTTTTATTAAATCGTAATTGTTGCCTTCTAACAACACGTTAATAGCTTGTTCTTCAGCTATCTCTACAGCTTGCTTATATGTTAGCTGCATATGAAGTTCTAATTCTTCTTGAGTTTCTGGTAACTTTTCAGGATCGTTTTGATATAAGTTAATGCCAAACTCTTGAGCGGCAAAGTCGTTCATTTCTTTTGTAGCCATATCACCGAGCACGCTTTCCATATACTCAGTTCTTTTAGCTACACCATATGGATCTTGAGAATACGCTTTTATATCAAACGCTCTATCAGCTATACCGTTTACTACAATATCAACAAACTTTGGAATAATTGGAACTGGCGTCCAGTCTAAGTTTAAGTAACTTAAGTCACCGTTTATAGACAGCTCATCTTTATATTTTTGTATTGACTGCTCGCCTCTAGCGTATAATCTTAATCTGTGAAAATTGTTAAAGTTTGCATCATATCTAGTGTGCCTTCTATCATCGTAAAACCACTCTGTCTCTATTGCTTTAGCAACCTTTAAACCGTAGTCATAGCTTAACTTTTCAGCATCGCTAACTACTTGACTTGGAAAATAACTTTTTATAACAGACTCTGCCATATTTTATTTTATTATTGTAGATGTATATCCTTTGTTATCGTACGTTGATACGTTTATATTTAACTTTGGTTTTATTCTTGTTGCTGTTGGTGTGTAAAGGTGTCTGTTGCAAGCCATTATAGCTAAACCTGAGCTTATAGTTGCATCAAACTTTGTTCTTTTATTTATATCAAACCTAGACCAGTCGTTTAGCGTTTCATTAAAATATATATTTCCATACACCCCATCGCCTTTGTGGCCAACATGTTCTTGTATATACATTTCAATAGCAGCCGCATGAGCTTGCTTAATATCTTCACTAGAGTTTGGTATACCACCTATCTCTTTTTCAGTAACAGATAATTTATTCCAAGCTCTATCTGGTCTATTCATACTAAAGCCTCTGTAACCTCTACGCTTTAAATAATAAAGCAGTCTTGGCTTATTATTCTCTGCAAGCAAAGGCATGCCGTAAAATACTAACGCCATTAATACATCTTCAAAAAATATGTCTGCAGTTTGTGGTCTAGCTATATATTCTAAAAACATATGGTTTGGTGGAGCGTCTTCCATAGAAAACTTAGTTAATCCATGTAGTGATCCTTTAGAACCTTTGCCACCAACAGTACCGCTAATGTCGTAGCTGTCACAACCAAAAGCTCCAACGTGTTCGTTACCAGGATATTTAACTCCATTTTTTACTATTATCTTATTCTGCAAATGACTTGGCGGCACCCAGCTTATTTTAAACCTACCCTGCGCGTTAGGATAAAATATAACGCTACTGTCTTTAACGCCATTTAACCATTGAAAGTTGCCGGTAGTAATAGCGTTATCATTACCTATACCTTCGTTGTAATCTATTTGCTCGTATATCTTAACTAAATTAAATATACTATTTTTTGCTTCATCTCTAAATGCATGCTCTTCGGTTCTTGGAAACTGGCGGTAAAATTCATTTAAACCGTCTTGATCTCCTTTTAACCCGTCAGCCTCGTTATTCCAATGATCAATTATACCATAGTCAATTAATTCACCGTCTGGTCCGTATACATCATTATCTGGGTTATTAAATACAGGTTGTCCGTACTCGTCAATAAATCCTTCATAGTTCCACTCCATTGGGATAAACAAAGAATATAAACCAGACTTTGTTTGTCCATTGCGGTTTCTAGAAGTGACATCTGAGTCATTGTACAGTTTTTTAAAATTATCTCCACCTTTATCAAGAGCATTACTCGTTGATCCCATCATGCATTTACCAACTATACGAGCACCTAGCCTTAAACAAGTTTTAGTTACTCGCCAGTTGTTTAGAATATTATCAGGTCTTTCCCACTTACCACTTTCATCGTGTACTAGCAGGTTGAGCTTTTCACCATCATAACTGTTGTCTCCAGTGTTTTTCCAGTCAATAGTAGTATCAAGTCCAACCAACTCTTCCTGCTTTTCGTTTGCAGTAATTTTTCTACGCGTAAACTTACTTGCAGGAACCCTATAAGCAAGTTCACTTTTAGGTCTGTCCATACCGTCTTGTATCGGTTTAAAGAAAAACGGATAGTTAACAGATATTGGTACAACCTTGTCGGTAAACATTTTTTTAGCATCACCACCACTTTTAGATAGTATTCCATATCTAGAGTCACTCGATATAGTAGCTAAGTTAACGGTTTCAGCTGAGCTCATAAAAGAAAAACCACTACGTCTGTTTTTTAAATAACACATACCGTAGCAGCGTTTGTCTGCTTTACAAGCTTCCCAGAATATAAAGAACAACCTGTTAGCCTCTCTAAAATCAGGAGCGCCAACATCTATTTTACTCCATTGAAGATACATATAATGACTACCTGTTATATATGTAGGTTCATTGTTATTCATAAACCAAAAGCCTTCGTCACGACGTTTAAACTCTTCATCTATATAGTCATACCACTGCTCTTTAGCTTCTTCTGGATATGCTCTCCAATCAAATATATTTTTTAATTTACCTAGCTCTTTAGGGTATTCTAACCTTTGCCATTTTCTTTTGGCTGACACGTGCACTGATTTCGGTTCAGACGGCAAGCCAATTCGCAAACCTTGAATCTCCAGTATTTGTCCAATTTTTCCAGTTTTGCTAATAACGATAATATCATGTTCTTTATTATATCCATACTCCCATTTTTTAGATTTGTTAAGTCGACTTATAGTTGTCTTCTTAACAGGTTCAACAATTTTATATAGCGTTTGTTCGTACATTACTTAGATCTTCCTTCAGCAAATCCTTTAAACACTCTTTCTTTTTTATCTTCAGGTTCTTTACCTTCTAATATATTTTCTTCTTCTTGTATACGGTTAAGTATTTCAAAAGCATCAAATATAGCTAACTTTTTTGTAGCCGCAGCATTTTTAAGCCTATCAGCAGAAACATCGTCTTCAGTGTTAGTGATAATCTGCTCTTGAGCTACCTTGATTAATTCATCAACAGCTTTACGCCCAGCTAGGATTATACGCTTCTTCGTCTCCTTGATACTCATATTTAATTGTAATAAATTTATTTAAAACGCGGTACAGTTTAGTATTGTCTATTATAAACTCGTATGTTGAAAAAGGTGTAAAGCCAACAAGCTCACCAACTTCATTTACACCGTCAGTATATTTGACAACACCTATACATTGCTCTTCTTTTTCTTCAGCAAGATTATTTCTTTGTTTTATAGGTTGAACAAAACAATATCCATCGCAAGCTTTCCATTTATCTTTTGACTTGTAAAGAAATATTTGATCTTGAGTGACTATGTAAGTATTCTCATCAAAAAAAGCTTTACTGTTCTTCTCGTTGCCTTGCATATCGTGCCATCTTCTAAACACGTTGTGATGTACAATAACAATATCACCAACTTTTATTTTTGTATCAAAAGCTGTAGGCGTAGCTTTAACCACGGCTTGCCTGTTAACAAACTCGTGGTTAAATATTTCAGAATTTAATATTAACTCTGAATCGCCAACTTTTTTCACATTGTTGTATCTATTGCCTAACGGCTCTATTACAAAACTATGTGTAGCTTTCACTAATACTCTAAGTTATACTCGACTGAAACAGCCATGTTTTTATTAAAGTCTTTCCAAGGTAATACGTCTTTGTTTTTTCTAATATACACAGAGAATTTATCTTTTTCTTCTATAATATCACAAATAGTATGACCACCGTAAACTTCTTGTCCAACAGCATAGTGCATAGCTTCGTTTTTGTAGTCTTTGCCTATACTAATCTTTCTTATCAGCTTTGCCATCTGTATAGTCTATTTCTCCAGTTTGAATATTAATATTTACAGTGCCATATTCTTTTTCAAACTCTGATTGTAGTAAAGTTAATTGATCTTGTACAGCTTGAATATTATGAAGCATGCCGTGCTTTTTAGTTTCTAGCATACCAAGCTCTAGTTGAACTCTATTTAAAGTGTTAACTATTGTTTGAACTTTTTGTAATTGTTCGTCTGTAATTTTTTCTGCCTTAGGTTTAAGGTCTACCATTTTCTCCTTCTTAGGAGTTTTCACTTTTGCCATAATTTAATTTAATTTAAGTTAATTGTTGTTTTTTATTTTTCAAATCCTAGTATAATTTTAACAGGATTTATGTTGTAGATAATATCATCTTCTGCTATAGCATCTGTATTAGCTGCAGTTAATGTTAGTTGAGTAGCACTGTCTACGCTAGCAACGGTACCTAAAACAGCATCGTCTTGAGCATGCAAAATATCACCAACCGCAAAATGCTCACGTACATCCATACCAGTACCGTCCATTGTAATAACTGTTTGAGCTCCTGCATCAAAACTAGCCTCATTAACAGCGTTAATACTTGTAAAATCAAAACTACCTTCTGCAAGTATGGCTACATATATTTCGTCAAAACCCACGTTGTCACCTGTAGTTGGATCGCCTTGAATAATTAACGGTGGAGTTGGATTAGAAATGTCATTACCTATTGTAGCTACAGCAGTACTTATTAGTGATGATACACCGTAGCTAAGAGTGTCAAAAGATATTACTCCAATAATATCATTACTAGGTCTGTGGGCTACAGCGTCATTTACAGTTCCTAAAGAAACTGTATTTGTTTTTGAAAACAATAGAGTAAAACCAAAAGCGTTACTTGTTGGGCCGGCATCTCCTTTTGGTCTAACTAATGCCGTCGCGCTTACTAGTTTACAAGCGCCTTTTGGTATCTGCAAAGCAGTCCAATCAACCATAAGGTCGCCGCTACTAAAGGCAGTGTGTTGTTTTGAAGCTGCTATAGTTAACTGCTTTTCTATTGTAAAATTTCTCATAACTTTATTTATTGTTTATTTGTTCGTTTTTCTTTGAGCTTCCACCGAAGAAGAAGTCTATTATTGTATTTACTTTAGCACTCATAGCGCCAAATATTGTTGATATGAAGCTAATCTCAAACTCACCTAAATCTATAGACTTTGTAACAAAATAGTTGAACATTACAAATGTAATACCAAAGTAAGCTATAGTAAATAGTGTTGCTAAAACTTTTTGAATAATAGCATCGTCTTTATAAAGATCACGTGCAGATTTGCGATCTTCAACTTCTTTTGCAAAAGCTTCTTTCTCTGCTTCAAGCATTAGCTTTTTAATAGCTAGCTTTGCAGCATCTCTTTCTTTATCTGTAGTTATTACTTTATCTAGTATACCTTCAGCGTTTTCAACTACTTTACCGATTATACCTCCAAATATATTACCCACCATATGCGTTTCCGTTATTTGCTTCTTTTTCCCAAGGAAATCCACCGTCACCAGCTTCTTTAGCTACACCATCAACTATTATCATATCTTTACCGTTAATGTCCATTCTTGGGTATGTGTTACCGTTCCATTGTACAAAGTTATCACCATACGCTAATTTACCTATACGCATATCTGTTGCGTGGCGCATTTCGTGATTTATAACTTGTCTTTCAACTTCACTACCTGGTTCTATATCGTTACTAATGTAAATGCTACCATCCATGTTAGCTTCACCCATAACGCCAGGCTCTAAATCTTTTCTTATAACAGGTGTTCCAGGTACAGATGCATCTGCATCTCCAGCTTCTTTGCCAAACCTCATTTTCTTTGAAATTTGTCCGTTCACTGCTATTGGTATTCTACCTTTACCTAGTTTAAATCCCATTATCTATCTTTATCTTTTATCATATCATCTATAGCTTTGTTGAAGACTTTATCTGTATACGACTTGTTATTATAGAATACACTTCTTTCAGATGTTGGCATATCTTCTTCGCCTAATAGTATTCTATATATTCTACTTATTAATTGGCTACACTTGAACGACGTTTTAAATACAGAGTACTTTATTGTAGTTCTGTTTCTATGGCGCCAAACTTCTATCCAGCCTTCTTTTCTTAGTTTATCCCAGCGTTTTTTATCCCAACTCATAGTATAAGTGCCATCGATAAACTCTTGTCTTGTAAACCGTTTCTTGCAGTCTAAGTAGATTAGCAACTCAAGCTCGGCGTCTGTTAACCCGTAAGTCTTACAAGCCCACTTTCTAGTGAGCCTGTAATACTTAAGGATTTGTAATTCACGTAAATCGTGACTAGTTAGTCTCAAATTACGCAGAAGCTTGTGTTATAGCACAACTTTCTATAGAAGATAAAAGTTGAATGCTATTAACGTCATCACAAATAGTTATAAAACCATCTGTTCTTGGCCCGCTGTTGATAGTTTCAACTAAAGTCTTCATAACATCTAAAGCAAGTGTTCCTGCAGTTATTGTTAATACAACTTTATCATACGCGACAACACCAGCGCTAACACTAGCAGCTTGAGCAGCAGAAACAGATATGTCGTCAGAAGACTGGTCAGATACTGTTATTGCAGCTAGAGTTGGAGTAGCATTTACTCTTGGAGATAAAGGCTTAGAGCTTTTAAATCTAAACTCAACTGTAGTGTCTCCTTCGTGTGTTAGTGATAACATATTGCTAAGTGGATATGCTATAGCGTCGTTATCACCATCATTAAAAAATAAGAATTTTTCCATTGTAATAATTTTTTTTAAAGTTAATAATTAAGCGCTAGCATAAGTAATAGTACAACTTGCTATAGAAGAAGTTATAAACTTGCTATTAATATCATCGCATACTGTTATAAATCCAGTTGAGTGAGGTGCTTCGTTTATTCCTCTGCATACTGCACCCATAGCGTCTTTAGCTAAAGTACCAGCCGCAACAGTTAAAGTAACTAAATCATAAGCAACCGCACCTGCTGTAATTGAAGCTGTTTGCGCAGCTCTAACAGAAACAGGGTCACCACTATTAGCATCAACAGTCGTTTCAGGATAAGCAAATGCTTCTACAACCCTCTCTGATAACGGCTTAGAACTTTCAAAATACAACTTAATTGCAGTATCACCATCATGAGCTATACCAAGTAGTTGATCTAAAGGGTATAATGCCGCGTCATTATCAGCGTCATTAAAAAATAAAAACTTTTTCATTGTTAAAATTTTTGATTAATAAATAATTTGTTTGTCGTTTATGTTTTATGGATTATTGTTTGTGGTTTAGGTTTAATCAATTAATACGACGTCTAATTGTTTAATAACGCCGTAAAAATTATCTTTGTGCTGAATACCATGTCCAGCGTGTTTATCGTAATAAACCACATCACCTTCGTTAATACCTTCTACAAGGTTACCAACTGATATGACTTTTGCTTTTAAATATCTATTATCCTCGTTGAGTTCATCAGTAAGGATTAATCCACCAACTTTCTTCTGCTGTTGCTTTATTGGTTCAATGACCAAATAATGATTAACTGCTTTCATTTACTCTTATATTTGAAATTACACAGTCGGCAGATATAATAGTAGTTACAACTGATACAGCGTTTTTAAGAGCTGTCTTAGTAACTAGCACAGGATCAATGATACCTTCTTCCACCATATCTACATGCTCACCGTTAATTACGTTAATACCTTTACCTTCTTCTTCTGGTAGGTTAACACTAGTTGATATGCCTGCATTGTCTAATATAGTCGCTATAGGCGCTAGTATCGATGCTAGAAGTATCTCTTCGCCCACGTTAGTGGGTTCGATTTTTTTAGAAGCGTTAAAGAGTGCTACGCCGCCTCCTGGCACTATACCTTCTTTTAATGCTGCTTTAGTCGCGTATATTGCGTCTTCAACCCTATCCTTCTTTTCTTTGAGCTCGACTTTAGAGTCAGCACCCACTTTGATGATACCAACTGAACCCGATAGCATAGACAGTCTTTCTTCCAGCTTCTTTTTAAGGAAACCACTTTTTTCGTCTGCAATGAGTTTTGCGACTTGATCAATTCTATCTTCAACGTCTACTTCTTCTAATGTTGTTATTACTGTGTTATTACTGTCTGTAGCTGCATATTCAGCTTCTCCTAGTATATCTAATGTTATACCGTCTAAGTCATCTCCTAGCTCTTCATTTATAACCGTAGCGCCTGTTAAAGCAGCTAAGTCTTCACATGAATCTTTTTTAGTAGGACCGAAGCCAGGTAAGTCGATAATATTGATTTTAATATTACCTTTTACTTTGTTCATCAAAAGCGCCGACTTTACTTGTTGTGACACTGGTGCTACTATTAGTAAAGATCGGTTATTCTTAATTACATGCTCTAATATACCTTGTATCTTACGGATATTAGGTATTTCAGACATGCATATTAAAATTAATGGATTATCTAGCTCTGCTTTTTGCTTTTCTTGGTTAGTAGTAAAGTGAGGGGACGTTAAAGGTGAGTCAAACTGCACACCATCTACTATTTCTACGTAAGTTTCTTCAGTTTCTGACGTTTCCATCAGCACTACACCGTCTTTTCCTACGCTTTTATATGCTTCAGCAATAATTTTACCTAAAACAGCGTCGTTATTGCATGAAATAGTGGCTACTTGCTCTAACTTATCGTCACTAACGTCAATTTTAACGCTATTTAAGTAGTCGTTAACCTTTTTTAAGCCACTAGCAATGCCATCTTTGACTTCTCTTAGCTCACAATCGCTATATTCGTCTGAATTTACTGTTTTTAGTAGTGCTTCTGCTAATACAGTCGCTGTAGTAGTGCCGTCACCGGCTTCGCGTACTGTGTTTCGGGCTGCTTCTTTAAGTAATGTAGCACCCATGTTCTCAACCGGATCATATAAGACTACGCTTTCCGCAACGGTTACACCATCTTTTGTTATGACCGGGTTGCCTCTAGCGTCTTCATATATAACACATTTGCCAGAGGCGCCTAATGTAGACTTAACGGCTTTGGCAAGCTTGTCTACACCGGCGGTTATTCTTGATTTTGCGTTATCGCCAAAGTTTAGATCTTTGACAATCTCGCTTGGTAGATTGTACTCCATGGTATTAGATTAAATTTAATTAAATTAAGATTATTTTTCAAATGTTTTTACAACTTTTGGCCCTTTAGTGGCTTCTAGTTTTTTTGTGAAATGCTCTACACTTCCGTCTATAGCTTTTTCAGCACCTTCTAATGTCTCACGTCTTGTAACGTCAGCCCATTGATCAGGTTTATCTGGATAAGTAACTTCCGTTTGGTAGTAACCGTTTGGTAGTTGGGTAATTCTCCAGTTTGATTTAGTAGATAAATGTTCCCATTGTTGTTTGGTCTTGTCATCTACTTTTGAACCTCCGTGGGTCCATGTGTTCGATTTGTAATACAAATACGTCATTGTTTAATTGGTTTTGGTTAATAATTAATGGTTGAGGTTTTAGTCTATTTATTTTTTTTAGGACCGAAACCTCTTAAAAATTTCTTTAGTTTTGCAGTTCTTTGAGCTTGTTTAGCTTTTATTTCTTTATTTTTATTAGCTCTTTTTTCTTGTCTTTGTTGTTTTTTAGTTTTTGGCTTAACTTCAGTATTAGTTGTTTTTTTAGCATCTGTTTTCTTAGGAGTAGTTTTCTTTACTTCTGTTGTTCCAACTGATGTTTTAGCGCCACCGCTCTTAGATACCATAGGCTTTTTAGGCACATCGTAAGTACCACCTTTCTTTAACACTTTAGACTCTTTTACAGCTTTTTGTCTTTTAGCTTCTTTAATATAGTCTGCTTTATTAAGACCACCGTATAGTTTCATGTCTCTATCTTGGTAAGCTTGATCAAAACTTTTCTTTCCTTTATTAGGCTTAGGAGTTACGTCAAGTTTTTGTTTCATAGGTGAACCTGCAGCTTTAGCTAGTTTAGCTATTGAAGGGTTCTTCATTTTAAATCCTGATTTTTTCATCATTCTGTTTTTGTACCGTTACCAAAGTTGCCACGGTTGTTTTTAATTGACACTCGTTTTAAACCATTCGGCGAGTGATGCAGATCTGAGTCTGATCTCTGGCCGATGCGCTGATTTTCTGCTTTACGGGCTCTACGCTTAGGAGTCATAGCAGCAGCTTTGTCTCTACGTTTCTTAGCAGCGGCAGCCTTAGGCGATAACTTTTGTTTTAACTTAATCGGTGAACCCATACGAATATTATCACATGAGATATATAGAAGTTTAGTGCAACATATACACATATAAGCATAGCGCCGATTTGCAAAGCCAAATGTTTTTGCCCAGCCCCGCCTTGCATATACGTTTTTGCATTTATGTTTTTGCATTTACCTAAGCACAAACTTACTACGACTAGTTTTGATAATACATTTGCGATAGAAGTTTCAACTAACGGCGCCCGCCAGGGCGTCCGTATGTATAGCAATTGCGCCACTCACAAACTTAATACGACTTTAATAGATAATAATACTGTAAATAAATTATAAACTTTAAATTAAATATTATGTCAACACTAGTAACAAAAAGATTCGTAATGAGAAAGTCACTAATTGGTAACAACACAATCATCACTTTCACTAACAAGAAAAATGAAACATACACATATGATCATGATGCTGTGTACTCTGCGAATCAAGAAAAACTGAACAACATGGAATGCTGGCACAAGTATGGTAACTATACTAACAGCAACAGCTTGCCAACATGGGCAAGAGAACACCAAGTGGAGACTAAATAGTCTCTGCTTAATATCGCCGCCCGCCAGGGCGGTGTATAGCACTTGTATAGCATTTTTACTCGAATCCACCACACAAACTTAATACGAGTCTGTCAGATAATATAACTGTAACTAAAATAAATAATTAATACTAAAATTAAATTACTATGTCAAAATTAAATTCTATTACTACTAAAAGATTTGTTATTAGAAAAACTCTAATTGGTACTGATACTAACATTACCTTCACTAACAAAAAAGGTGAAACATATACTTACAATCATGATGAAGTATATTCTACCTTCCAAGAAAGATTCGAGTCGATGCCTTGTTTCCAACAATATGGTAACTATACTAATAGTAATACAGTGCCTGCCTTTGCTCGCCACCTATCACTAACTAAATAAAAATAGTGACACAAGGTAGTTACTCTTATTAGTTTAACTACCTACTGTCACACTTTTGTAAATGTAATTTCATTACTCATTGAGAGATAGTGTACAATACCCTATACATATATTTTAAGTGATAAACAATAGTACCCTCTTTACAAACTGAAAACGACTACCTACAGATAATAAAACTGTAATAAAAATAAATATTAACCTTATAAATTATAATACCTTGTCAAATACTATTAAAAATACTCAAATTAAAATTCTTAAATTAAATAATAAAACTTATTTACCTTATCAATTACACCAACTACCAAAGTTCTTTGACCGTTCTACAACAGACTTCTTCAACCATAAAGGTTACTGTTATATAAACTTAAACGACCACTCTGACTCGTTTGACTTACAAAACTTCAAGAACAGACTAACATTTAATAAAGATATTCACTCTACCTTAAAAAGGTAAACAAATTAAATACGACCACCAACAGATAATATAACTGAATTTAAATTAAATAAATATGTCAAAAGTAACACCACAAAGAATTATAGACAAAGTAGTAGATGAAACAGTAGATACTATAATAGATAATATAGATGAAGTACTAGTAGATTACATGTATGAGTATGGAGACTATGAAGAGTCAGACAATAAATTCTTTGACGAGAAAGAAGAGTTATTCTCTTCAGTAATAACAGAATTATATAACAGAATAAATAAGTAAGATATGACTAAAGAAGAGTTATCACAAGAGATACAAGTGCACGACCACTTCCACCAAATGAGTGACGATCAAAGAGTATGGAGACAAGGTACTCTACACTATCAACTAATACAAAATGAACTTAAATCAAAGTTTGTTAAGACTAGTGATAGATGTAAGTTTTGGAACAAGTACGCACCAGTAAGTGCTCATTACAGAAAAGATTATATTAACCAATTAGTAGAACTAGGAGATTAACTATGACTAAATTTAAATACAACAAAATTGACAATGTAGTACTAGATGGTATTCACCACTGGGACTACCCAGATTACTGCGATGCCTTCATTGACAGTGCAGACTATGATGGTAAACCTATGACTGACGAACAACTCGATGACCTTAATGAAGATTCTGATTTAGTATTCGAACTAGTATGGGATAATCTACACTAAACAATAATATTATGAAACTAAGAAAACCTAAAGTAAACTTCTTTGAAGTTGTAGAGAACATCGCCATGATAGGTGGCTTTGTGTGTATTGTATTACTAATACTTATAAATCTATTTAAATGGTAGAGTATATTAAAATAGCACTTATTGTATTGGTGTGCGCTTCTACATTTGTATACTTAGATATTAAGGCAAATCAAAGAAAATGACACCAGTAGACTTAACTGTATACCTAATAATATATTATTTCCTTGTAGCACTCAAGCGGCAAATCTACGACTAGTCGCTTGCTATACACGGCACAACTATACAAATTGTATACGACTGCCTTCAGATAATATATATGACAAAAGACTGTTAACTATGGCAAAATATTGTAGATGTGGTGAGCCCGTACACCCTGTAAGAAAAAAATACGGGTACAATACTTGTTTATCTTGTAGTAGGGTCGAGCGTGTTGCCTCGGCCCCTATTACAAATCACAAAACAGGTAACACTATACAGATAGTATCGCAAGCACAATCAATAGCGATACACAAGGCAAGTAGACGTAAAGGTTACGGTACATGTCTTAGATAATATACGAGTGTGGCGCGTGAGACAAGTAGCATAAGTCCAAAAGCAAACAAGGCAGCATCTTACACAGTAAAATGGAACTAACAGGTGAGGCCCCAGCCTGACTGTGTGTACTCACTTGGCCACCTCGTTTTACAATAAGCTAGGTATGGTACGCAGAGCGCTTGAATCAGTGTCCGTTTTCACGAGCTGGTTAGCGAGGTCGTTACTACTGACGAGTATGAGGTTCGATTCCTCACTAGCTACTAAATACAAATTAAAAACGATTACTAACAGATAATAATATTATGAATACATTAACAATATTAGACTTTGAAGATGGCTTAGTATATCAGTACATTATAGATACTGACAAAGAGCTACAAACAGAAGACTTTGAAAAGATTATGCTTGATCAAGGTCACAAAATAGATGATTGTGAGTGGATGTCACACTCCGACGGAAGAATTAACTTAACCAAAATTGAATTATGAAAGACACTAATGAAATCGAAAAGCAACTACAGCACAAGGCTGATAAGTACATCGAACAAAAAGCAAAAGAAATGTTTGAAATACACAGAGAAATAGCTCAGTATTTAGGTACATCTCTTCCAAGTTATATTGACTACATTTCTGACTACAATAAATACAAGCAAGCTATTCAAGCTGATAAAGACAACTTCTTTGAATCTAGCTCACCATCAGAAACTGAGTACAAGTATGAAAGAGAGCTATCTAAAAACTACAAAAAAAGACTTGTAGCTAAATATACAAGAGAATTAATATCTAAACTAGAAATATTTGAATAATATGGAATACTTATCAACTGAAATTAAATCAGCCCGCGAGGCAATGACCATCTTCAAGATACTAGGTATCAAAGATGTAACTACAGACCGTCAACGTAAGAACGGTACAACAGTATATGAACTACCAATCAGTCAAGTGTGGCAGACGCTAAATCCTAAACCTCTGCGTTTTGCTACGTATACTACAGGTTATGTACGTAATGTCACTGAAGGCTTATCAAGTTCTTATCAGATTAACAAAACTAAACCAGTAGTGTACGAATCAGGTATGACAGGTGTTGAGCGTATAATGATTGATAGCTGGGAAGAGCGTATAATATACTTAGCGAAGTACATCATCAAGAATTACTACCAAAAGACTACGTATATAATGAGTGACTACGTCATGGACTGCCTGCGTGAAGCATACGTAAGAGATTACAACAACCAGCCAAGTAATAGATTACCATTTGGCGATGAAGTACAAGTAATAGTTAACGGACACAGATACAACTTATCATGACTAAATTAAAAGTACAATACAAAAGCGAGAGAGTGCTTAGGCGGCTACTGTCACATGCTATACATCAAGCTGACCACTACAAAGAGTACGGTTTTATAACCGATACTAAGTACTGGCAATCTAAAGTAATTGATTACAAAGCACAACTATATGCTTTATATTATGAAAAAGAAGAATTTGATAAAATAAATACAATATGAAAAAAAGAAAACTAAACAGTAAAAACCCTAAGTATAAAACTATAGCAGAGATAAAATCTAGCGAAAAACCTATATTAAAACAAGAACTAATAGGTGAAGCTAAAAACTGCAAGATATACGCTACGTTTTACAAGTAATGAGTAGGCTTAAATTCATATTAATAGCTATAGCAGGTTGGATAGGCTTGCTTTTTACAGCTTTTATATACTATATAACTATAGCTGGCCTTATAAAACTATTTACAAACTAAAAACGATTACTAATAGATAATATTATAAACCAAATTAAATTAAACCATTATGACTAAAAACCAATTACAATTAAAGATAGACTCATTAAAGCTATCTATTAAACAAAGCGATGACTTAACAAACAATTACACAAATGAGTTACAAGCATTAGAAAAACAGCTTGCAGACTTAAATAAACCAAAACTTACACCATTGCAGTTTGACGAGCTACATACGGCTATTGAAGAGGCTGTTGGTCAGTTTGACTTTGACGACACTGATAACTATGACACTGACTTTCATATTGACTATGATAGCAGAATAGCTATCGAAAGCATGTCATTTTTAAATGCTGATGAATTAGTGCGTGAAATATACAATCAAATGGAAGAGTTGTTTGCTGAAGCTGACGCGCCTGAAGATGAAATATCAACACAAGAACATTTAAACCAAAACTAATATGAAGACATTGTATAACAGTATAAAACCAGAGTATAGAGATAAATTAGATGTTTACGCAAAAGAATATCCTGCTACTATTGAGGCTATTAAAAAGTCATTATATTATAATGAACTATGGTCACGCTTAACAGTGTCTCAAGTAAGAGACTTTGTATCTTTTACAGATACACCAATGGGTTCTCTTAAGTTTGAAGACTGGGCGTTTGGCGATAGATTTTTAATAAAAGAAAAATGAATTTGTTAACACAAAATAGCAAGCTTAAAAAGACTAGCAAGTCGCTAGGGTTACGAGTATTTAATTTTGGTATTCCAGCGTACAAATCAGCATCGGGTAAGTTGACATGCCCGTTTGCTGATGCGTGCGTGAAGTTTTGTTATGCCAAAAAAGGTGCGTATATATGGTCGAACGTTCAACCAGCGTTTGAAAAACGTTATCAACTCAGTAAAACAGATGACTTTGTTAATATTATGAATCAGGAAATAGCTAAAAAGCGTCCTGATTACGTAAGGGTGCATGACAGCGGCGACTATTATTCAAGAGCTTATCTTGACAAATGGCTCGCCGTTGCTATACACAACCCACACGTACGCTTCTACAGTTATACAAACTGTGTAGAAATGCTTAAAAATGCTAATCTGCCTGACAACTACGATATTATATTCAGTGACTCAGGCAAACAAAAACATTTAATAGATGAAACCAAAGATAGACACACGCGTATTTTTCATAGTCATAGTAAACTTGTATCTGCTGGCTATGTTGACGCTTCTAGTATTGATTTAATGGCCACAAAGTGGTTCAGCAATACACACAAAATAGGATTAATATTTCACTAAAACTAAAATTATGACAAGAGTAGAATTACCAAAGTGGTTTAATGGCCACGTATATGATGAAGGTGACACAGTCACAAACCCATTTAGCGGACAAAGTTATGAGCTTACAGCTGAAGAGCTAAGTATATATGATTTTGTAATAGGTGCTAGCAATTTAATGGAAATGGGCTTACTTAACAGCAACAAAGTATTAACAGATATGCGTAGAGGGCTTGACTGGTTCAGAAAAAACAACCCAGAAGCATATTACGTATTATTAGATTAATTATGAAACCAGAAGAGATAAAAAAATACATAGAAGATCTTGGCTATGAGCCTAGGCATGATGTAAATGCTCTTGCTGCAGCAGCAGAAGAAGTTGCATACTTATACCAAAGTAGCACCAATGCTAAACAAGTTATTGAGTTTATGTTAGCAGATAAACCAATACCAACTTTAGCAACTCATAGCTATGGCTTTCACAGTCGTAGCGGCAGAGGTTTGAGAGAATTATTTAAAGACAATTATAACAGTTATATAAGAAACAATGGCAACTAGAGCACTAATACGATTTGCTGAGCGTCAATCAGGCGTATCATTCAGCGACTTTAAACTATACGACGACTGCAGTAGACAGATAGTCACACACCAAATATACCATCATTACGATGGAGCACCTGACTTTTTAGGTGTTGCAATAGCAAATTTTATTCACAATGTAAGTGATAGACACAACGGTGTAGACTGCTTTGCAGCACAATTATTAACACATTTAAAGCTAGGTGTACATTATGGTAGAGTTAGTAATGACTCACACAATGTATATTTAGAGCAGCCAGGTCGTGAACATGGCGATCTTGACTATACATATTACTTATGGTGGGGCAAAGATGAAATATGGATAAGTATATTTAGATACGATCATACTACTGCTGATCACTGTATATTTGTAGGTCAGGCAAGTGATCTTATAAGAAGATACAAACTTAATACGAATACTAATGGATAATATAAACATGACTGAAAAACAACTAGATAAATTAGTAGATAGACTAGCTGGCGCAATGATTAAGCGTATCTACGGAGTAGAACAAAGAGAAGCTAGAGACTCAATGTCGTATTATGCTGACGACTTAAACGATCACGCTGTTGGTGAGTTAGCTAGGCTAATGACACTAATAAATTTATATGAAGATCGTGAAGAGTATGAAAAATGTGCAGCTGTTAAAAAACATCTTGACAAAGTACAAAAAATAGTAGAAGAATTATGAACATATTTTATTTACACCAAGACCCAGAACAAGCCGCTAGATACCAGTATAACAAACATGTAGTTAAGATGATACTTGAGTCTGCTCAAATGTTATGTACCGCACACCACTGTATAATGGGTTCTGATGCTGATGTACCTTACAAGTCAGCACATAAAAACCACCCATCAACTATATGGGCTAGGCGATCAGCACAAAACTATGCGTGGTTATACTATCACATGATGGAGTTAGGCAGAGAGTATGAGAAACGTTATGGTAAAAAGCATTTGACTATAATTAAATGTGAAGATAAGTTAGCTAAGTTACCAGGCGGTATATTAGAGACAGGTCTAACAGAAATGCCTCAGTGTATGCCTGATGAATACAAAGATGATTGTAGTATACAAGCATATTGGAATTATTATATACAAGGCAAAAAAGATATTGCAAACCTAAAAACTGAAAAGTTATATGAACAAAGACCTAAAGAAACGTATCAAGCAGTTTAATAAGATTAAGTACCCTAATAATAATTCTAAAAGAATTATTGTTGCATCGTTAAAAGGGACTGTGACAACAGCCCCTAAGAATATAGAATAACAGGCTAATGTCACACGAAAGAAATTTAACATACTTAAATAATAGGCGGTTGATATACAGGCGTTTACCTACTACAGATAAACCTGATATTGATACTAAAGAGTTTATGTACTACAAAGATGGCACGCATCAATGCTATGAACTGTTTAGATCATCAGCAAAGATTACTACGTATCGATCGCTTAAATGGCATTTACTTGTATTGTGGTATTTAAACCCTAGTCTTAACACAGATGAGTTTTCTGATTTAGCAGAGTATATAGCTGAAAAGCGGCATGGCTTTGTAAGCTTTAATGTGTCAGCTCAACTACTAGATAAAGTTATATATGAAGTTAACATGTCTGACCTTGATAGACCACCAAATAATAAATTACGTAAAGTAATATTTAAACCGTTTAGTGGCTTAACAAAAGAAATGAAATTATCTATTGTAGGTCAATTAGTCGGGCAGAGCCCTAGAATACAACCAGACGACATATACGCTGTTATGGTTGATATGCATGATAATAAACAAAAGATCACGATACGTAAGCTCTCTGAGCTTCTGAAAGTCTCTAGCCGCACGGTTCATAGACACATGTGTCAAGATCTTAAAAAAGAAAAAGAATTATTAAACCAGCAATTATGTTAAAACCTAAAACTAAAAAAGATACTAACAAAGAGCCGTTAGTAACTATATGGCCGTCGTAATAAAAAAAAGCTTATATTTGCTGTATGAAAAAGTATGATCAAGAAAATTTTAATAGGTATAGGGCTGATTTAAAAGCCTCTCAACCCGACGGTAAACTGTGGGACGAGTATACTAGAGATGAGCTTATAACTAAGTTCATGCCTTTAGTTGAAAACCTAGCTCGTAAGTTTTCTACATCTGAACAAGCTTCAGGTGTTATGACTATTGTAGACATGATACAAGAAGGCAGCGTAGGGTTAATAAAGGCTGTTGACAAAATAATATGGAGTACTATATATGAAGCTGAAGATCCTGAGAAAAGATTAAAATCTTTTTTAGCTAAACGTATTAAAGGCGCTATACGTAGAGCTATTGATAATAATCGTGGTAGTATGCGTATACCAGAGCATAAGCTAAATGAAATACGAAAAAACTTTGACGACAACAAAGAAGCTGCAGACATGTTCTTTAACTCAGTATTTACATCAATAGAAGCTCTTGAAGATAAGAAGCTTATATATGATGTGCCTGAAAATGAATACGAATTAAACAATGAAGATTTAGCAAACGTAATAACTAAACTTCTAAATAAAAACTTAACGCAGAGAGAGTCTGACGTTATAAAAATGAGTTATGGTATTGATAGTGAAAAAAGATCAGCTACAGAAATAGCTAATCATTTAGGTATCAAAGGCAATAGCTCTTACGTGCGCGTGTCACAGTTAAAAAGACAAGCGCTTGACAAACTTAAAAAGGCAATAGCTCACTCGCAAGTGACTGATTACCTGTAAGTTATATGTTAAAAGTAAAACACTAACGTGTAATTATTATTTAAACCAATATACCAATTATGAAAGAGTTAACTAAAAAATTAGCTGATGTACAAACAAAGCTAAAAGCAAAAAAGTCTTCATACAATAGTTTCGGTAAGTACTACTTCCGTAAAGCTGAAGACATCTTAGAAGGTGTAAAGCCTTTTTTATTACAACACAATATTTATGTTACAGTATCAGAAGAGCTGATCGCTACAGATCCAGTTCCAATGATTAAAACAACTGCTACAATCAGCGACGGCACCGATGCTATACACGCTACGGCTGTTGTTGGCGTTGATATGCAGCAAAAAGGTATGCAGACTGCTCAACAATTTGGTGCAGCATCTACATACGCGAAGAAATATGCACTTGGTAATTTATTCTTAATCGATGATACTGAAGACGCTGATGCTACTAATACGCATGGCAAAGCAACGCAAGTTGCACAAAAGCCTAAAACTAAAATAACAAAAGAGCAAATGGCTAAAGCTATTAAGTTTGTAAAAGACGGCGGGTCAGTTGACGCTATTAAAAAGAAATATGAACTAAATGCAGCTCAACTAAAGCAATTAGCATAATGAAAGAAATCCTAGAAAAACTAAGAGAAGACGAGCATTACTATGGTAAGTTTGGTCAACAGTTCTTAAGCAACTCTGACATATCTACTCTGTTAAAAAATCCTAAAGATCTGCATAAGCCTAAGCCTAGTAATCCGGCTTTCTTAGTTGGAGGATATTTTCATACAGCTATACTTGAGCCTGACAAGCTAAAGAGTTTTAAAATAGTAGAAGCTTCAACCCGTAACACAAAGGCCTATAAAGAAATATCTGATGGCGAACTTTGCTTATTAAAGCATGAGGTTGATCAAATAGAACTAATGACTCAAGCTGTTATGGATAACGACGTGTGCAGAGACTTAATAAAGCCTGTGCTAGGTCAAGTTGAATATGAAGAGCCACGAGTTGGCAAAATCCACGATCAAATGTGGAAAGGCAAGGCTGATATAATTAATCACGAAGACAAGTTAATTATTGATCTTAAAACTACTAACGATATAGATAAGTTTCAATGGTCAGCTTCTAAGTATAATTATGACAGTCAAGCTTATATATACAGCACTTTATTTGGCTACGAGATGTTATTTATGGTAATAGATAAAAACACTCGTCAAATAGGTCTGTTTGATTGCTCTCCTGATTTTTACAAGCGAGGAGAAGATAAAGTACGTAAAGCATGTGATGCGTACGAGTTGTTTTACAACACAGAGAATTTTGATCACAAGCAACATTTATTAACCAAAACTTTATAAAATATGGCTAGTATTATTAAAACCAGTATCAACTTAAATGATATACCAAAAGACAAAATTTATGTTGGTAAAAAAGGTAAGTATTTACCTATTACAATAACGCTTAACAACGAGGTTGACCAGTTTGGTAACCAAGGTCCTGTAGTTGTTGAGCAGACTAAAGAAGAGCGTGATGCTAAAGTAGCTAAGACTTACTTAGGCAACGTTAAAGTTGTATGGACAGATGGAAACAATGTTGATACAGCTCCACGTGACAATCAGCCTGCTGCTCCAGCACCTGCTCAAGTTGAAGATAACGACCTACCATTTTAATAAATGAACGTAGAGAGTAAAGAGATCAATGGATTTGCGATTGATGAGTTCAATCAGCATGACCTAGAAGTTGGGAAGACACAGGGTATTTGCCCTTTGTGTTCTCACACTAGGAAACCTGAAAATAAGAAGGCTAAATGCGCTTCTTATGACTGGGAACGTGGTCTTGGCACCTGTCACAATTGCGATACTAGCTTTCAGCTACATACGTACCAACGTAAAGGCTCTAGCGATAAGGTATATGTTCGACCACAAGTTGAATTTCACCCTACTAGCAGCAAAGTTGTACAGTGGTTTGAAACTCGTGGCATATCAAATCAAACCTTGGTTGACCTACGTGTAGGTGAAGGCCAAGAGTTTATGCCGCAGACAGGTAAGTCTGAGAATACAATTCATTTTAACTATTATATGGGTGATCAACTCATAAACGTTAAATACAGAGATGGTCGTAAAAACTTTAAATTATACAAAGGTGCAGAGAAAATATTTTACAACATCAATAGTATTATCGGTTATGATACTTGTATTATAGTTGAAGGCGAAATGGACGTGCTTGCAATGCACGAAGCGGGAGTAACAAACGTTATATCAGTACCTAATGGTGCTACGTTGAACTCAAACAACCTCGATTACTTAGATAATTGCATCGATTATTTTGAAGACAAAGAAAAGGTTATATTAGCAGTTGATGCTGATGAACCTGGCCAAGCATTAAAACAAGAATTTATACGACGTCTTGGCGCTGAAGTCTGCTATTTAATTGATTTCGAGGATTGTAAAGACGCAAACGATTTTTTACTTAAGTACGGAAAGTCCGCGCTTAGACATATTGTTAGTAACGTTAGACCTGTACCTCTTGAGGGCGTGTCTACATTAAAAGATATAGAAGATGAACTTAAAGATTTTGTCAAAAATGGCTTTAAGCCCGGCTTTCAAATCGGACTTAAAAACTTTGATAGTATTTTCTCTACTTACACCGGTCAGTTTATTACTGTTACTGGCGTACCCAGTAGCGGCAAGTCTGACTTTGTTGACCAAATGGTTGTGGGCTATAATCAACTATACGGTTGGAAGACTGCGTATGCTAGTCCAGAAAACCAACCAGTCTATCTCCATGCGCACAAACTAATGCGTAAACATTGGCAAGACATGCCATCTGTTGGAGATATTGGAGGTGATAAATGGGAACAAGTAACTGAGCATGTTAATGACAATTACTTTTTTATTGATATGGATAAATATAACTTAGAAGCTGTATTGCGTAAAGGCGCTGAGCTTGTAAAGCGTAAAGGTATTAAATGCCTTGTTATTGATCCATTTAATAAGATTAGAGATGTTAACGCACACTCAGACGATGTTAACCGTTATACAATGGATTATCTAGCTAAGATCGAAGCTTTTTGCAAAAAGTACGATGTACTTACTTTTATTGTAGCACATCCAACTAAAATGTACAAAGGCCAAGATGGTAAGATTGAAGAGCCAACGATGTATAATATTAAAGGTGGTGGTGAATGGTACGATGCTAGTTATCATGGTTTATTAGTTCACAGAGATTATGAAGCTAAAACAACTAAAGTTAAAGTACTAAAAGTTAAGTTTCAAAACCTAGGTGAAAACGGTGCTGAATCGTTTTTTACCTGGGAGCCAAGATCTGGTAGCTTTGTGCCTCATGACGTTGTAGATGCTACAGCTGAGCCAATGCCTTGGGAATAATGGCTAAACGTAGACCATTTAAAGCAGGATTTAGGCCTCTTACAAAACAAGACTCTAAAGTTATTACATGGTGTATTAAAAACGGTATATCTATATGTGTAGTACCTTGTAGTAAATATTCTGGGCCAAAAAATGATTTTGGTATAGAAATAGTTATTAAAGATAAAACTAACATAGGGCCTTGTTTTCCAAAACAAGAAGTATTAGAAAAACAAATTGAATATTATTATTACTATTATGATAAATACAATAAAACGTCTTGATTACAAGACAATAGCAATGAACAAAAATGGTGTAACTAAAATACTAAACAGAAGGCTAAGTAGTCTTGGCTTGAAGTCTTGGTATGTAATTGACAAAGAGATATATGCTTAGTTTTGATACAGCAGATAATGCTTTTCATAGTTTATATTGGCGGATAGTTCGTGACGGCGTAGACTTTGCAGGTACTAAAGCTTTATTTAACGTAGGCTTTGAAATGCAGTTTCCAGCGCATAGTGCTATACACAACGGCCGCGTCAAGCGTAATTGGTCTGTAGAGTATGCTGAAGCTGAATGGCAATGGTATTGCTCTGGCGATCGTAACATAGCTAAGCTTGGCGAACTATACGGTAAAGTTCCGGCTATATGGAAGCGTATGGCTGATAAAGATGGTAACGTAAACTCTAACTACGGTTGGCAGTGGCGTCGCAATCATCAGCTAGACTTAGTTATCAGCATGTTAAAAGATAATCCTGAAACTAGACAAGCCGCGATAAGTATATATGATGGTAAAGAAATCAACGATTATGCTAATGACACGCCGTGTACTTACGCTGTACAGTTTACAGTTTTAAATGGTAAGCTTAATATGTCTGTTGTTATGCGTTCTAATGATCTCTGGTATGGTTTCTGTAACGATCAGTATCAGTTTTCATGTTTACAAATGTATGTCGCCTATGAGCTTAATTTGCCAGTTGGTACATACTACCACTTTGCACACAACTTGCACTTGTACAACGATAAGTTGCCAGAAGATAAAACTAGAAAATTTCACATATGATGTATTACTTATACCACATACCCGGTAAAAAGATCGGGGTAACAAACGATGTTGAAGGCAGAGTTGTTAATCAACAAGGCTACGACTGGGATGAGTTTGATATTTTAGCAATGGACGAAGATATATCTTATATATCTAATCTTGAGCTAAAGCTTCAAGAGAAATTTGGTTATAAAGTTGATAGAAAGCTTTATAAAGATCTATTTGATAATAACACTAAACAATTAAATAAAATGAAAATAAATGTAACAGAGGCAACGACTACCTTTCCGTGCCCAATAGATAAATTGAAAGGTCAACTAATGGACGAGCTTGGCATGCAATGGGAGACAGAGCATGGTGAGTTTACAATAACACAGCCAACTATAAACTGGATTATGGCTAACATAAAAACATCTATGTACAACAAAGAACGTTGTTATGTATATAATAAAGCTTTAGCTAAGTTTTACGATCACGATCCACATAGAAATATTACTGTAGGCACAACACACAAAGCTGATGTTATGCGTGAAACATCTAAACGTGAGCTAGATAAGATAAACAAAAAACTGTTTAAGGATTTAGCTTGCAATGATTGTGACTACCCTTTGTTTGACTGTATTAGAGCTTGGGCTAAAGAAAGAGGTTTGTATGCTAAAGGCGATCCAAAGACTCAATACATTAAGTTAATGGAAGAGACTGGCGAGATCGGTAGAGCTTTACTAAAAGAAGATACAAATGAAATTGTTGATGGTATTGGCGATGCTGTAGTTGTATTAACTAACTTAGCCGAGCTTGTTGGTGTACCAATTGAAGAGTGTATACAATCAGCTTATGACGTTATATCAAAGCGTACAGGTAAAATGGTTAACGGTACGTTCGTAAAAGATCAACCAATAACTAGCTACGGTAGAGCTAACGCAGCAAATAAGAAATAATATGACAGAACAAAAAATTAAATTTAGAGATCCTGTAGTTAGAAACGTTGTAAACAAGTTTGTTGAGCGTTCTAATATAGGTTATCAAAAATACGGTAGAACATTACACAACGAAAGAACTGAGGGTCATAAAAATCTTTTAGGTTATCTAAATGATATACAAGAAGAGTTAATGGATGCAATACTGTATATTCAAGCTGCACGCGAAGAGCTTAGAGACTTGTCTGAAGAAGCTTTAATACAAAAGTTTAATGATGAAGAAAAGATCTAAAAAGCGTGGTCCTGTTAGAGCTAAGAAAGTTAGACAGGACGGTATTAACTTTGCTTCAGGGCTAGAGCGATATATGTATCTAGCTTTGAAGAAAGCTAAAATAAAAGCTGCATACGAAGGTGAAACATACATCGTGCAAGAAGGCTTTGAGTTTACTCAAGCTGCTTATGAAAAGCAGTCTAATGGTAAGGGTGAATATAAAAACAGAGGAAATAAAAAAATACTACCAGTTAAATATACTCCAGACTTCATTGGTAAAGACTTTATTATCGAGTGTAAAGGTCGAGCAAATGAAAGTTTTCCAATGCGATGGAAAATGTTTAAAAAGTACGTAAAAGAAAACATGCCTCATGTAACTTTATATAAACCTCAAAATCAGAAGGACTGTGACGAAACAATTAAATTAATCCAAAACAAACACAAATGAAAGATTGGGAATTAAGTTTCGGAACATTTCCGGGCATACTATTTGGTATTAGAACATACCGAGAACAATACAAGACGAACCACGTATTATACGTAGGGTTCTTAGACGCATGTTTAACAATATATAAAAACTAATTAATGAATAATATCCTCTCAGATATTACGGTTCATATGAAGTACGCTAAGTACATCCCTGAGTTAAACCGCAGGGAAACTTGGGAAGAGCTTGTAGACCGTAATGTAGCAATGCACAAAAAGAAATATCCTAATTTAATAAATGAAATAGATGAAGCGTACAGTTACGTATATGCTAAGAAGGTTTTACCGAGCATGCGATCATTACAGTTTGCGGGCAAGCCAATCGAAATATCTCCTAACAGGTTATATAATTGTTCATATCTTCCTGCTGATAGTATCGATGCTTTTAGTGAGATAATGTTTCTACTATTGTCTGGTTGTGGCGTAGGATACTCTGTACAGAAACATCACGTTAAAAACTTGCCAGCTATTATAAAACCATTTGACAAGCGTAGTAGGCGTTTTGTTATTGGTGATAGTATTGAAGGTTGGTCTGATGCTGTTAAAGTGTTAGTTAAGTCTTATCTTGGCCAAAAGCGTACATCTAAAATAATATTTGACTATACTGATATTAGGCCTAAAGGCGCAAGGCTTGTAACATCTGGTGGTAAAGCACCAGGTCCACAACCATTAAAAGAATGTTTAATTAAAATAGAAGGAATACTAAATGCGAAAGAAGACGGATCGACTCTCAGTAGTATTGAGGTGCACGATATTATCTGCCATATTGCTGACGCTGTACTTGCTGGTGGAATTAGAAGAGCTGCTCTTATTAGCTTGTTCAGCGCTGGAGATGATGAGATGATAAGCTGTAAGTCAGGCAATTGGTGGGAAACTGATCCACAACGGGGTAGAGCGAATAACTCTGCTGTACTCATGAGACATAAAATAACTAAAGAGTTTTTTATGGACTTATGGAAGCGTGTAGAACTATCTGGCGCTGGTGAACCTGGTATTTATTTTAATAATGATAAAGATTGGGGTACTAATCCATGCTGCGAGATAGCTCTGCGTCCGTTCCAGTTTTGTAACTTATGTGAAGTCAACGTATCAGATGTAGTTGATCAAGATGACTTTAACGCTAGAGTAAAAGCTGCAGCGTTTATAGGTACGTTACAGGCTAGTTATACTGACTTTCATTATCTAAGAGAAATATGGAAAGAGACAACAGAGAAAGACGCGCTTATAGGTGTGTCAATGACAGGAATAGGGAGTGCCGCTGTGCTCCAGCTGGATATGAAGGCCGCTGCAAGTATCGTAAAAAGAGAGAATACAAAAGTAGCGAAATTATTAGGAATAAACAAAAGCGCTAGATGCACAACTGTAAAGCCTGCAGGGACGACATCTCTGGTGCTAGGAACATCTTCGGGTATTCATGCTTGGCATAATGATTATTATGTCCGTAGGATGCGCGTAGGTAAAAACGAGGCTATATATACATATTTATCTGTATACCACCCTGAGCTAGTTGAAGACGAGTTTTTCAGACCTCATGACACTGCAGTTATTTCTGTGCCTCAAAAAGCTCCCGATGGATCAATACTAAGAACTGAATCACCATTTGATACGCTTGAGAGGGTTAAGCGCGTTGCTACTGAATGGGTGAAACCAGGTCATCGTGTTGGTTCTAATTCACACAACGTGTCAGCTACCATATCGTTGAAAGACGATGAGTGGGATGCGGCTGGTAAGTGGATGTGGGACAACAGAGACCACTACAACGGTCTATCAGTACTACCGTACAACGGCGGTACATATACACAAGCTCCGTTTGAAGACATTGACGAAGTTAAGTTTAATAAAATGTCTAAAGTGTTATCTAATGTAGACTTAACAAAAGTTGTTGAGCTAGATGACAACACAGATTTATCAGGCGAGCTTGCTTGCGCTGGTGGTAACTGTGAAGTAGTTTAATTTTAAATTTAATATTATGACAGAATTAGAAAGATTGTATCAAAACATGGCTAATACCTTAGAGCAAGGTATGGCTGATTTAGAAAAGTTTGAAGAAGGCAATATGTCTGCTGGAACTAGAGTCCGCAAGAATATGCAAACAGTTAAAGATCTAGCTCAAAAAGTTAGAGTTGCTGTTCAAGAGCAGAAGAACGCTGTAGCTAATTAAATAGCTAATGCGTAAACGATAATCATTATCGCTACGTAAACAGCTTTGCTGATGTCAATTTTACGGTCCATAGGGTTATAATCACCTTATGGGCCGTTTTTTATATTAAGTAATTGTTATCTTTTGTTTATGTCTATACTAATAACAGTAACTCCACCGCCAAAAGTATAAGCAACGTCAAGCCACTCAAATGTAGACTTAGGATCTGAGTCGTACTTATCTAAAAGTTCTTTGCTAACACCAAGCGCTATACACGCTACTAACGGCCCATATTTAATTACTTTTTTGTTGTCAGTCCATGTTACAGCTACAGAATGTGAAGCGTGTGTAAACACATAGCCAGCAGCAAAATGATAAGCTTTGTCTTTGCTAGCAAAGTTTTGCATTAATAGCAAGGATAACATTAACGCTATAGTATACTTCACGATACTTTAACTACACCTCTATCGTTCCAAAGTGTACCTCTACTTCCAGATCTTGTAGGCAGTCTGCTGCCGTCTAAGTCTGTTATAGTTGGTGTTGTTCCATCTGCACCATCTGCACCATCAGCACCTGCAGGTCCTCTTGCTCCAGTCGCACCTGTTGCCCCTGTAGCGCCTGTATCACCTTTAGGCCCAGCGGGTCCTTGCGGTCCTTGCGCTCCATCACCAACCTCAGCGGTTATATATCTTCTAAGCTCGTCTATATCTTCGCTTAATTTTTGAATAGCATATAAAGCTGGCGCTATAGTATTAAACATACCATCATCTGCGACATGTACTCCAGCATCGTATTCAGCTTTTATTTCAAGTTCTTTTGCGTCTGTAATAGATCGCGCGTCTTTGCTTCCACCTGTTTTTTTATTAAAAACATCTGGTATTTTTCTATCTCCTAATGCCATATTAACTTATTGTATATTCATAAACTATTGTAACAGTTAAATCTACGTTAGTTGCAGTCGTGTTTTTAACTAATGAAAAACCTAGCTGATCTCCTTCTTCAAATACCCAATCAGCAGCGTTACTACCACCAACTCCGCAAGGTACTATAACTGTAGACTTTACTGACCCGTCAAATGTTTCTGAAGCTTGAAAGCTACTAG
>BCSF01000133.1_pt1 | contig 32990 bp, 57 predicted proteins | sample 1016431 | NCBI WGS metagenome assembly BCSF01 (sample SAMD00045685;SAMD00045686;SAMD00045687;SAMD00045688;SAMD00045689;SAMD00045690;SAMD00045691;SAMD00045692;SAMD00045684;SAMD00045690;SAMD00045691;SAMD00045692;SAMD00045684;SAMD00045685;SAMD00045686;SAMD00045687;SAMD00045688;SAMD00045689, study... | reverse complement strand
TTGAGAGTACGACGAGCAAGAAATTAATCGTATTAGCCTATTCCTTAAAGATCTGATTCTGACAGGGTGTGGCCTAAGCGTTCCACAAAACGATACGCTTTAAACAAGCAACTTAATGATTAATCGGCAGATTAACACCGAAGGTCAGCTAACTCTCTTCTAATCGTTAGCCCCTTAAGTCACTGCCATGTTCTAAGACTATGAGTATTCGTTGTCTGTTACGTGCATGGTAGTGTTCTGAATCACACTTCGTTCCATTCAGCCCCTGTCATGTACCGCTTTCTCTAGGAGCAATGCATGACTAAAACTTTATCCCCTACGATTTGGATCAAATCACCGTTGTCGGTTTATACAGCCAATGATGAAGATGCATCTAATGGTGTGGTAATTCAAGGCGACCGCATCGTCGAGCTGGTTGCCAATGGGCAGCAACCACGTCATGAAATCGACAAGGTCTACGACGCAAGTCAGCAGGTTTTATTGCCGGGATTACTGAATACCCATCACCACTTTTATCAAACGCTAACAAGAGCGTGTCCTCCTGCTCTTAACAAAAAGCTATTTCCTTGGTTGCAAGCCCTTTATCCTTAGAAGAAAAGCGTTAACCTTCACCTTGCATTTTTTCTACAAGCCCAACCCCAGCAGAGTCTTCAAGCTGTTTTAACTCTCTTCGAAGAAGGGTCGCTCTTTTCTTTAGCGGTGCTAGGGAACGGTCAGCCATCTTTCTTTTTAGCCTTGAGGATCTTACGTTTTAATGCTGGCGGTAAACTTTTCTGCTTACCTTTTAGCATTGTTTTCTTCTTAGGTCTGCCGACCTGACTTCCATAAGTACCTTTACCGTAGGGCATATAAACCTCCTAATAGTTTACTTTGAGCAATGAACGAACAGGCATACCCGATGTACGCATTTCTGGGAGCGGAACATCTGTCATCATCTTGTTTTTCTGAATAGGGTCGCCCATGCTAAGAGAAGGTAATGGGCCATAATCAACTTTCTTCTCTTTATAAATTTCATCAGCAGTTTTTACTTTACTCTTACCACCACCAAAACACATATCATTTCTTCCTATGTCTCTTTGCAAAGTTTCTAGCAGACTCAACACTTCTAAAACCCCAAGCCCTTAATGCTAAAGCCTTGCGCGTTGGCCTACCCTTTTCATCTTTCATCGGGCCTTTCATTCCAGCAAACCGAGCAGCAAATGAAACCTTGCGACCCATCTTCTTCGAACCAGCCTTAGGTTTATTCTTTACTGGTGGTTTTAAATTAGCCCCTTCCTTGCGCTTGAAGTAAGCACGACCAGCAGCATTCAAACCACCCTTAGGATTCTGATACTTCTTCGCTGGCATAGCCCTCACTCTTCAATGCAGCCTTCACCAAAGACATATCATCCTTCGGTGGGTACTTCTCAGGTTTCTTTTTAAAACGTGCCATGATCAAACCCTATAACAATAAAAATATTTATGACAACGCACAAATTACCTTTTTTAGAAATAATGTGAGTGAAAGACTTTCTCTGTAACAGCTACAGCAACTTTTCCCCCACCCCCCTTGTAGCTACTAGCGCACAACAAAGAGTTATCCTAGGTCAATCGTAACACGAATATCTCCAGCTACTTGCACTTGGCTTCGATCGATAGGCTTGTAGCCAGCCCTGTCTAGCAGATCATTCGCTGCCTCAAGCTGGACATATTCGCTCTTGGCTCCTGTTGCTAGCCGCTTAACCGTACCAGCAGCAGGTGTAGCAGAGAGTCCGAACTCTTCATTCATCCGTTGTGCTAAGTATGCTGCACATGAGCAAGCTTCATAGTCTTGGTTGCAGTTACTCTTCCAGACTCACCAGCAGCATAGCCAGCTTCTTCAGCGGCTTGAGCTATCGTACATCCTTTTGCTACAATGGTGTCTACGAGCGCAGTCTGTTTATCAGTTAGCTTCTTGTTGGCAGGAACCACACTACAATCCTTTCTTCTAAGCTGACGACTAACATATAGCTAACTGCTGTCGTCTGTGTTTGCTAGATGCAGTAAGCTATCATTAAGAAGGATTGTTTATACATATGGGCTTATATCTCATTCACTAGCCCCCCTCTCCCTCTCTCCCCCCATTACGACACTATTCCTACAGTGCTTGTCAATAGTGACGTTACGTAACTATACTAATTACCCTACGTCACACTGCATTTCACCAGTTGACATACTATCACATACTACATGGCTAGTATCAGTTTTGCTCGTAAGATAGTGCGTCATAGCGCCGTTCACCTTGCTGCGGCTACCTCGCTTGCCATCCTTCATGTCATCAGCCTTCAACAGTTCGCAAGGTACGCTTCGCTTTGCTCCTTGCGAACTGCAAGCGCCTTTGGCGTTTCAGTCTGTGCCATTTGTCTGTCATCACGAGGGTAGTCCTCGAGACACAACAATGGAGAACTAGCAAATGACTAAGAAACTATCAAAACTCGCACAACTGAAACTAGACGTAATTAACTACCATCTACACGATGATGAATCTACACACCGTCAGGATATTGACGGTACTGTAGAACAGGCTCAGATCAATGAGCGGTTTCTCATCGGACTGGCAAGGGACGCTTGCTACACCAGTCATAACAGCATCACCTTCAAGAAGAAGCAGATCGCTGATTCGCTTGCAGAGTATGACACTGCTACCGAAGAAAAGAACATCTACGACCAAGAGCGCATTGGTCGCTGGATCAGCCGCCTCACTCCAGAACTTGACGAGTTGACGCTACGTCATGACGCTGACTTGGAAGTCTTCTCCAAGCTCACTGGCGGCGAAGCATGGCAACCCAAGTCACAGCCTACAGCGTCTAAGGTTGTTGACTTCAGCAAGCTCAGAAAGCGGGTGGCCTAGTGCCCCCGTTACTTCTTGACTTCATCGCAGCAGCGTCACTCTTTGTGGCGCTGTTTGTTTGCCTGTCACTTCTGACGTAACGTAACAATTGATTATTAATTACAAACGCTGCACAATTGCAGTGAAAGGAGAACACTATGACGTTTATGAAACCAATTAACGATTGGAATTTTCCAATTGAAATGATGCCAACACCTAATGCTGTGACTGGTGAGCCTGTGCCTAACTCGGTGCAGGTAATACGCACTGACACTAATGAAGTAATGGGCGTTCACGGCAGTAAGTACAAACCTGTCAGCCATGACCTTGCTGTTGAATCTATCATTGATGCAGCTAAAGCATCTGACATTAGCTCAGACTTCAAAACTAAGATCGAAGTCTACGAAGGTGGTCGCAAGCTGAGAGCCAAGATCACATGGCCTGATGTAACAATTGCACCACAAGTGGGAGACCACGTACAATACCAAGCGCTTGCAACCAACAGCCTTGATGGAAGCTGGTCGTTTGCTCAGTGGAGCCAAGGCTTAAGACTGTTCTGTCTCAATGGTTGCACTACACCTGATGTTATTGCGCGCACACGCTACAAGCACACTGCCTCTATCAATGTTGAAAGCAGCGCTGCCAAGATTGAAGATGGCTTGCGTCATTTCTTTGAACAAAAAGATCGTTGGCGCGATTGGATGGCAACAAAAGTAAGCAATGAGATTGCAGAGAACTTCTTCAAGAAGCACCTCTGTAAGATGCACACTCGCCAATCTGACACCATCAAGACCAACGAGCGGCAGCTTAACAACCTGTTGTTTCAATGGAGCGAAGAGAAAGCAGCACTCGGCCCGAACAAGTGGGCTTTATACAATACCCTCACGCACTGGGCGACACACACCGATGATATGCGCAGCCCTCATACAGCGCGTCATAACCGTGAGGCAATCATAACAAGCGCAATGCGCTCTAACACATGGAAGGAACTAGCATGAGAATGTCACGACAACACTATGAGTTTATCGCAGATACAATCGGGCCAATGGTAGCTTGGCCCTCTCACTTGCATACAATAGCTGATGAGCTAGAGAAAACAAATCCACGCTTTAACCGTGAGAAGTTTCTGCAACGATCAACAAAGGCTTGGGAAGACAACCACCAGATTCCCACAATTGATGATGAAATCCCATACTAAGGATAGAGCAATGGAAGAAATAGAAGCAGCTATTAAATACAAAACAGATGAGTACAACGAACTGCTAAAAAAGTATGGCACTGGCGTTAGACCAAGCTGGGTATCAGCAGAGCTTGCTCATATTGGCATGGACATACAAAGCTATAGGCTTGCTTTAGAAGAACAGGAGGTTGACTTCTAACTGCGCTTATGCAGTAAGTGCTTTATGAAATCGTATTTGACTACACTGACTGAACAAGCAGATAGCTATGATGTTTCTTTGCTGAAGGCATTTAAACATGCAAGCATCCCAACATCGACTTACTACCGCGCTCAGTTGAGTGGTCAGATACGATATGAAACTGCATTGAGGGTATTCAATGCCATCGAAAAGCTACACGTACTACAACAGGCCCGTGAGCATACCCACGGATTACGAGCGTCTAGTCAAAGAGTTAATAGACGCTCGGTTCGAGCAAAGTTTAAGCCAAGAGTCGTTAGCTCATAAGATTGGCTGTGCTTCTTCGTTGATCCACAAGTGGGAAACTCACAAGAGAATACCCTCTGGTTTTATGTTAATGTGCTGGTTGGATGCACTTGAATATGAAATCCAAATCAAAAAAGTCTCACACAATAGTCTGTCTTAAATGCCAGACGCGAACTGAATGGTTCGTAGCTATTCTTAAGAACGTTTCAAACAGCACAGAAAAACACTGGTATATTTGTGTGCAATGCTATGAGGAAGACCAATGGCAAACCGTAACAAGAACAAAGGAACGTACCATGAAAAGTGGTTCGTCAAGTGGCTTGAAGAAGCGGGTATCAAAGCGAAAAGGCAACCCCTCTCAGGCAGCTTGGGAGGAGAGTATAGCGGAGACATCAAGCTCGAACTCAACGGACACGAACTGGTAGGAGAGGTAAAGTATCGGGATAAATCTAACTTCCCTAGCCCCTTCTCAGTCTTGGATAACAGAGACATTGCCTTTTACAAAAGACGGACAGGAAGTCCGCAAACCCTAGTCATCGTAAGCGGTGACACATTCCTTAAACTAATGGAGAACAATGATGAAACCTAATGGCGACTATACCGCAGAAAGATTTAAAATATACGACCAAGAACACCCGCATATCTGGCAAGCATTTGTTCGGTACACAATGCAAGTTGCTGCTCGTCGGGAATACTTCTCAGCTAAAGCTATATTCCATAGGATGCGTTGGGATACTGCGATTGGTGAAGAGGGCGCAGACTATAAGCTGAATGATGGATGGATCAGTCACTACTCACGCAAGTTCATGGATCATTACCCTCAGTATGAAGACTTTTTTAAAACCAGAAGTCGGCGTGTAAGTTACTTCAATGAGGAAGAAGATAATGGTTAAGAAAATATCTAACATGGCTGATGCTGCTATATGGGATCAGCAATTAGCAAAAGCCTCTTCAAATCCAGAATACAAAAGAGAAATAAAAACCCACGGCTACTTCTTAGATGCGCACCAGATCATGGCGAAGCGTATCAAGAATGGTGAACCTGTTGGTGAGTTCTGGCTGAAGGGGCGGCTGAAGCAGCAGTTGCTAGACCAGACAGACTTGAGACCAAACGACTTCACTAAGTACAACGCTTAAAATAATCCTTGATATAACTGCAAAAGTGCAGTAGCTTAGTGTCTATAATAAAAGGAGAACACAATGAACCGCATAGGTTTTATCGGCGGGTCTGACTGCGTAAAGATTATGCAAGGTGACTGGCTTGAGCTATGGCAAATAAAAACAGGCAGAGAAAAGTCACCTGACCTTTCACGCAATCTGGCTGTGCAAATGGGAATACATACTGAAGACTTTAATCTTGACTGGTTTGAAACTGAGTACGCTTGCGTCTTGTCAGATCATCAACGTGAGTTTGAGGATACCATCGGCACTGTGCCTGTGAAGGGTACAATAGATGGGATGTTCGGTGATGCTATTGTTGAGGCAAAGCATACCAACTCTTACAACACTATGGAGAAGGTCATCAAGTATTACATGCCACAGATACAATTGTACTGTCGTCTGGCAGAAGCGCCTGATGCTTACCTCTCTGTAATCTTTGGCAACAGCAAATGGGAGTCATCAGTTGTCTCATACGATTACTCATATTTCAATTCTATGTGGGCGGTGGTGTCAGATTTCTGGGGTTACGTTGTACGCGACGAAGAACCAATTGGAGTTCAAACGCCAGACATCTCTACCAACTCCATATCGGTGGACAACATGGTGGTTCGAGATGCCTCAACAAGCAACGAGTTCGTCAGCACAGCAGCCACATACGTCCACGGCATTGAGCAAGACAAGGTGTTTCAAAATGCCAAGAAGTCTCTCAAAGAAATGGTCGCCCCAAACGAGAGAGAAGTTTACTGTGACTTTCTCACCGTCAAACGAGACAAGCGAGGATCACTAAGAATCACTAAACGCAACGATAAAGGAGAACAACAATGACTAATAACCTAGACATCTGGGACAAGCTGGCCTCTTCAGACCCCAAATATCTGAAGAAGGTCAGCTTCGGTAGCCGCAGCTTCACCGCTATCGACCCACAATACCAAGTCAGAAAGATGACTGAACAGTTTGGCCCTGTTGGTGAGGGCTGGGGTTGGCACAATCAAACAGACTTTGTGCCTCTGAGCAACGGAGACAGCGCTGTAGTAGCCAATGTAACTGTTTGGCATGGTAGCCCCTCAAATATCTTTGGGCCATTCACAGGCTGTCGTAAGTTCTTTGACGCTGCAAAGGGTAGACTTGCAGAAGATGCGCCCAAGATGGCAGTAACCGATGGCTTGACCAAAGCGCTGTCTCACATTGGCTGTGATGCTGATGTGTTTCTTGGTAAGATGGATGGCAACAAGTATGACGCTGATAGCAACAAACCAACGAAGGAGTGGTAATGTCTGAGTATGATGACACAAACAAGGGGGCGGCATTCACACCGTTCCCCTCACAACAAATGATTCTTGCTGGCAAGATCAATGTGCAAGGAACAGATTCCAAAACAGTCTTGGTTAAAGACACAACAAAAGACGGTCGCCCAATCATTGAAGTCTATCAGCGATTGGCAATCATGTTTGAGAATGACAACAGCAACAATGAGAAAGCACCACATTACTCTGGCCCAATAGATGAGAATCTAAAAGTTGCTGGCTGGCGCAGAAGCAAAGATGGCAAACCATATATGTCTCTATCTGTCTCAGCAAAAGGACAAGCGGCTGCAAGCCCAAGCACAAATGACTTGCCAAAAGATGACATACCATTCTAATCTAAGAATGTTCTCCAGAGGATACTCACAGCCCAGCTATGTATGCCTCACATCATAGCTAAATCCTCTCAACCTTGGCGCAGCTTCGGCTGCGTCTTTTTTTTTGGGTAGAGAAATGAAAGACTTCATAGGTGATTTAATCGGAGCCATTGCGCTCTTTGTAATTATAATTCTGTTAATTCTTGCGGGAGTTCTTCAATGAAAAACATTCTTGATATGATGCAAGCAGACGCTGATCGCTGCAATGAAAGACTAAAAGAAACAGGCGCAATAAGATCAACCAAAAAGAAAAAAGAAAAGAAAGAAAAAGAACCAAGAGCTACAAGAGGGGAAGGCTGGCGCAACAAACCACTAACCAAAGAAGAAATCAGTGACATAGAATACTTCACTGAAAAAGGTTGGTGCGTTACCTCTATCGCTATGTCTTTAGGTCTTAGCAACTCAACAGTCAGGAACTATCAGAAGAGGTATATCAAGTGAACCCATTAGATAAGATGAAGGTTTATGCCAAGATAGAAAACCAAAGAATGCTGGCTCGTATAGGTGGGAACCATGCTGTAGCTGGATGGAAAGGCAGGGACGGAGGATACAGTGGTGGCAGACCTAGCAAAGAACCTAATGGAACTATCAAACTATCTCAGAAAGCAGAGAAGGTATTGCTTTGCCTAAAGTCTGACATGAAGGTTAGCGATATAGCCCAAGTTGTAGGCACTTCGCATCAAGCAGTTAGCCAAATTATTAGTAGATATAATCTCAGGGAGTTAATGGATGAACAGTCTTAGCTTTGCCTTCCTTGCAGTGATCCCTTTTGAAAGTTGGGATGATTGTATGGATGTGGTGCGTCGATTAGAAATAATAGACTTAACGCAACAGTGCGTAGGAATAGACGCCCAAGGAAACTACACCAACTACGAACAAGAACCAAAACTTGCACCAGACTGGTCGCTCAGACCAAAAGCAAGGCCATCAAAGGAGAACTGAAATGAATTTTTCTGGGGAAAGGTTGCGTAAAATTCGATTATCAAAGGGAATTTCTCAAGTGCAAATGGCAAATGATTGCGGCTTAAACCAATCTCTTGTTTCTAAATATGAAAGGGGCGATGTTTTAAACCCACCACATTATGCCGTTAAACTTATGGCTGATTACTTGAATGTTCATCCAGACGAATTTTATGGCGATCCCTCTGAATGTGTATTCTGCAACGAAGAAATAAAAAGTGCTAATGAAACCCAGCGCTTAGATATCCACGTTTACTTTCACTTTAATGGAGAGATAAAATGAGCAATGTATCTAACTTAAAAGTAGAGCGGCTAAGAAAGCAACGGTATAAATTACAGAATGCACAACATAGCCTTAACTGGATTGCAAGCTACACAATAAAAGTAGAGGGCGACTTCCAATTTCAAGACTTTGTATACCCATGCGAAACTTACGAAGAAGCGATAGGCTTTATCATTGAAGCCATAAAAGTTAATGAACATGAAATTGCATGGTGGCATATCTCACAAACAAAATCACCAATTAAACAATGGGAAAACATTGACCATTCCTGCAAGGATTATAGAAACGATGTTTGCAAAGAAGCACCATGGGATAATGGGGGTAAAATAATCCGAACCCTAGAAACAGAATGGAATGAATACGAACAAGATGAACGCGAGACAGAAGAGCTTTCAGAATATTTAAATGAACTAGAAAAAAACCCTAATAAAAAAAAGAGATCATTATCTGTTCGCGCATTAAACTGCCTTAAGAATGAATTTAATGGAGACTTTGACCTAAATAAACCTGAGTGCAGAAAGCAATTTGCTGATCTATGCGCTAGTGGAAATTACCTTTTAAGGATACCAAACTTTGGGCCTAAATCCTTTGACGAAGTTTGCACTTACATTAACGATCATTGGCCTGAAGAAAAATTAATAGATAAAAGATTATATGTAAAACGAAGAGGTACAGTTAGGCCAAATTTTTACAGAGATGCAGAAATACTTGAGCTATCTAAAGAAGGTATGAAGCCAAAAGATATTGCATCAATGTATAACATGAAAAGGCAAAGGGTTTATGAAATAATTCGCGCCGAAAATCGTCGTGCATATTTTGAGGAGCAAAAAAATGACAGACACTAGGGCTGTGGTTTACACTGAGGCATTTTGTAATGCAATTGAAGAACTGCCTGATGAGATGACCTTAAAAGATATACGTGTTTTAGTTAGTGCAGTTTGCTTAGTCTACAAAGAAAAGGATGAAGATGTTGCGTTTGCAATTTTAGAAAACGTAGTTTCTATTCGGTCTAGTAAAAATATGCACTAAAAGATGTTTCGTGGGGGCAAGTTAAAGTTAAAAATGTGGCGCATTTGGTAGCTAAAACCCAACACAGCGAACCGCTAGTTGCGCCCCCAATACTTTAAAACATAAAGCCTAGACTACATCAATATGTTTAGTAAAAACTAAAAAGAAAGCCATTGGTAAATCTTCTTAGTTTTTTCAATACGATCATCTAATCCATGATAACCACCATTAACGCGCCGTGTTATACGCTTAATTGTGTTATTGTTTACGCCCTCGTCGGCAATTAGAAATAACCCATTTTTCTCAAAGAAAAAGATAGCACTCTCCATTGCCAACTTTCCAGCAATAGGTGAAGGATCATCAACTAAGCTGTCACGCCCAATATGCTCTGCAAATTTGCGCACGTTGTCTTTACCTGTGAGTTGGATAAATCCTTTTCCCGCATATTTCCAACCATCATCAGTACCAACTCTATTTCCCATTCGACCATTGTATACCTTGTTGGCAAGTTTTTGCGGATTCATTGCATATGGTGCAGCTTCGGCCTCTGATTTAAAACGTGAGGGCCAGACACGGCACATTGTAGACGCACGGTAATTTAAGTTTTCTTCGCTTACCATAAAGTTTCCGCTTTCGTGTGCAGCCTGACCTAGCAAGTGTGCGCCTTGCTTTTTATTTAGCTTATAGTGCGCAGCAATTGCTCTGGCAGTGTTTGGTCCAAACGCGCCATCTGGTGTTACGCCACAGGTCTTTTGCAGCATTTTTAGTGCATCACCTTTAGCCATCATTTCTTACCAAAGAATTTAGTTGCTGACCTTACTCCAAAACTTGCAGCTACAATAACACCAAGTGTGTATTGATACCAGTCAGGCATAGTTTCTAAAGCAGAGAAGCCATTAGCAACAATGTCCCTGCCAGTATCACCAAGGAACACAAGCACCAATGGAATTGAAAATAAAATTGTTAGCCACTCATCCTTCCAAGATGTTTGAGAACCTTGGGCCATGATCCGTTCCCAGTCAGCAACAGATGTTTCTTTACTAAGCATTATCTTAGCCTTGGCCTCTGCTTCAGTCAGCTTCAGCTTAGCTTCCGCAGCTTGCTTGTCTGCCTTACCTTTTAACCATCCCCCTGCAAGCTCTGTGAGGGGGGCTATAAGCGCTTGTATCATTTCTGTGACTCCTTACCCATCCAGATTCCAAAACAGCCTGTGAGCGCCCCCATACAGACAGATACTAAACCTGATTGCTGTATGGTGGGGTCAGGCAATGACATATACCAGTGAACAGATTGATAGGTCAGAATGGTGACGGCTATCATCATAAGTCGAGGAACAATCTTCCAGTCGTCTACAATAGTGTGGGCCATTTATATCCTCCCTGTTACGCCAAGCAAAACAACAATTGCAAAGCCAGTTACAAGTGCGAGAATCAAACCAATGCTGCCCCATATAACAAGGCTCTCGAATCTTTCAGCCTTTAGCCTAGCTTGTTCCTCTTCTCTTTCTTTCTTTTCTCTGCGAACCCTAGCTCTAATAGCTATTAACTCTTGCCAAGCAGAGTAGCCACGCAAATGAATTATCAGTTGCCGAAGCTCATCTTCAGCATCCCTTGCTTTTTGCAAAGCAACAAAGGTCTCCATTGCGTTCTCATCTTCGTTGTTAAACGCACTGCCTTTTTTCTTATTATGTTTATTGCGCAGGTCATCGACGCCATCGAAGAACTCACCAATCTGCTTGGTGACGTTTACTAACTCTTGACCCGCAGAAACAGCAGCCTTAATTGCGGCAAACGCTGTTAGTGGATCAACCATTAGCCTGTCATTGTCATCCGCAAAAGAAGCACAATGATAAATGCGCTGCTGCCAATCAGAATGGCCTCTAGTCTTTTGACGCGATTAAACAAATCTTTGAATTGGATGTCCATTTCCGTTTTCATAGCAATGATTTGCTTTTCTACTTTGTCTATGCGCTGATGCGCTGATGCTACAGTTTGTTTAGTCATAGTTTACCTTATGGCTTTGGGTTGTCTGCTTTTACTTTTGCGATAGCATCACGCCAAGTTGTTGTGCCATTCACAGCATCCCAATACTGCATATCAAGCTGTTCTTGGATAGATGGATATTCAACAGCTCGCTCTTCAATGTAATAAGTTTTTTTATGCTCATTTGTAAGAGCAGTATTTTCATTGATCTGATCTTGTGTATATTCTGTATATACACCAGTGCTTACATTTAACTCACCCATCTTTTACTCCTATGACATGCCATATACTAAGACTTTACCTGAGCTAAAACCTTTTGTTCCACTATCATCAGCTTCTAATTTAAAGTCAGTCCAATTGGTATCATCGCCCGAATCATTATAGACTGTTCTAGTGCAAAGCGCCGCTGGATTGTTAGTCGTTGAATCAGCATGGTCATGTTGGCTAGAATCAGAAACAAACATAAAGCGACTACCAGTTAAAGGAATTTGAATAGTAGCATTTACTAATTGTAAACCTGAATCAGCACGCATTACAGTCGCACTTGAATAATTTCCGGCTGCTCCGCTAACTGTATCTACAGAAGACATAGCATCACCATAAGCCCCACCAATCTGAACATATGGTCGAAAAAAAGTAGAATCAGTTGTTGAGCTAATCATATTCTGAAAGTAAATTATAATTCTTTCATACGCAGAATAAGTAGACTTTGTAAAAACAAACGAACCAGTATGAGAACTAACTGTTGTTTCAGAAACCAAAGTAAAGTTTCCACCAGCAGACGAACCGTCAAGTGTAACACTTCCAGAAGTAGCGCTTATGTCATTTGTTTCATGGTTTATTGTAAGTGCCATGTTCTACTCCTATGCGTCAGAAGCGCCTGAAAAGTCTGACTGATCTTTCAACCAAGTGTAGCACTTGCTAAGAAAGTCATCGCCAGATTTAGCTTCAATATCAGACAAAGCTCCATGAAGCCTTTTAAAGTCTACTTCTTTAGTATTATCTTCTGGTGAGCTTGTTGCGTAAGCGCTTAAGTCAATCATTACTTGATGATCGCCGCCACGTTGACGCTGAATACTAGCCGTTACAATGCGATAGTAAGCCCCAGAGAACGCTACTCCGTACTCACTATTTGATTCAGAGATATTAAGTGAAAGCGCCATGGTTTTTCTCCTTTAGGCGTAAGTTACTTCAGTGGTTCGGATATTTGCGACCCATCGAATATTGTGGGACGCTTCCCCTGTGCAGGTGATTGCCAGTGCGTTGTTTGTGTTGTCTGCTGACAATGCCATGCCCCACGATGAGCCGTTTGAGATGACTGTGGTTGCGCTGTTGGCAAGTGTTGTTGTACCGCCGTCATTTACTAGTAGCCCCTCAATGCGCCATGAGGCATACGCCTGTGCGCCGTTTTGCATAGCAGTGATTGTACCGTCGAAGGTGATACAAGTGTCGTTGTTTGCTACAATTTGGTCATTATTTCCTGCGGCTGTATTGTTGGTCGTTAGGACTGTAGCAGTTGCGTCAGTAGTATCTGCGCGAAGTATAAACTGTCCGCCTTGAGCATCACCTGCCGCAGCAAACTTACCAGATGCGTAGGTGTACTTTCCAACGACTTGTGATTTGGCCTCATTGCCAAAAGCGTAACTGCGACTAGCTTCTGCTATCACGCCTTGCCCAAGCACTACTGCCTGTTCACCTGATGCGGTACAATCAGCTCCACTAATCTCAGTAGACAATGCAAGTGAGCCAAGGCCGCTAGCAACTGCATAACTGCCAAAAGCGGCGGCATTTTGTTGGGAGGCTTTAGATTGATACCCCATCGAAATACTATTAGCACCAGTAGCGCCATAGCTTGAACTGTTGGTTCCAATAGCTGCTGCAAGACTGTCAGCGCCAGAGGCGTATGATTTAGCAAGTGCTACAGAATATGCGCCTACTGATTGTGCTGAATTGCCAATGGCGATACTGCTGTTATTTGTGGCGTCAGTGTTTGATCCTATTGAAAGACTATTACCTCCAGATGCCACTGCCGCAGAACCAAATGCGAAACTGTCAGCACCACTACCCGCAGTAGTATTTCTCCCTACAGCAAATGCACCAAGCCCAGATGCTGTTGCATTAACCCCAAAAGAAAGGGAACTCTCTGCACTCGCCGTATTGCCTGAGCCAATCGCCACTGCATTTGCGCCAGTTACGGTATTAGCTGTAGCAGAACTTTCATTAGCAGTGTAAAGGTCAGCACCACCGCCACCGCCAGAAGCAGCCTCTAGGCTAATCTTACCGCCACTGTTGTCATAGGTTAGAACATAGTTATCTTGTCCTGCGCCAACGCTTTGATCTGCGTCAAACTTAAAGTTACCAATGTTGACATCACCAGTGCCATTTGGATCAATAGTGACATCACCATTCGTGTCTGTGCTTGAGATTGTATTACCGTTGATATTAATATTATCAACCTGCGCTTCTGTTACTGCGCTGTTTGTTCCAAGCGTAACGCCATCAATTGCACCACCATCAACATCAATTGTGCTGATTGCGCTACTGCCTTCTGTCTTTTGGATAGCAGTGTTTATCTTTGTACGGATCGAAGAGCCGCTATCACCATCATTAAATGTACCCATTACCTAGCTCCTTATGGTGCGCTATCATTCCAAACCGCAGTATCATCCCAAACACCTGAATCATTCCAAGCACCCGTTGCAAGTATCCATGCAGCCGCAGCAGCCGCATAAACCTTGAGTTGGTGTAGTGATATGCTAATTCCAATAAACATCAGAAGATCGAAACAATATTGCTTGCACTAGTTCCAGTGCTAAAAACTCGTTTAACCCTAACAGGGATTATTGCACCCGCAGGTACTGAGTTAAGAGTTACAGTGTCACCACCCGCAGTAATGATCTTAATATTACCAGTTGTACCAACATACAAAGCCCTAGCAACATTTGTTAGGTCGTTAGAGTCATGCGGCGTAACAGCAGCAGCATTCTCTGCTGGATTGCTACCTCTTGTGTTTGGTTCAATAGCCATGTTTATCTCCTAGTTTGATCCCTTGTTGTATAAAAACAAGGAAATATCAACGCACAAATTAATATCTGCCAAAACTTGTGCGATCTTCAAGCTCACCTTCAATCATATTTGTAAGCTCATTCATCTTACCTTTCCAGAACCACATTCTAGCAAATGGTAAATTCCGAATGATTTCCTTAGTTCCTTCGCCAACTTCACCAGTAACAAGGTCATAAGCACCACGCGCTATATCAACGCCAATACTAGGGCCAGCACCAAGAACACCAGTAGCTGCATCTAAAGCATCTGGCTTTTGTGGAAACCTTGGCTGAAGTACACCACCAGTAATGTTTGGGCCACCCAGCGCCAAGCTAGTAGACATAGCTGTGTAAAACATATCGGAGTAAAGAGCAGCGACACCTGAATAATCAAATGATCTTGCAAACTGATCTTCAAAATCCATCTCAACAAAGTCTGGCGTCTTGTATTGCAGAACCATATAGCCAAGACCCATAGAGAGAGCAGTACCAATCCACTGGTTTTTCAGTTGTCCATGTCCATATGCAGCAGTAATTTTGTTTAGCGCCGCAAAGCTGTAACTGTAGAACTGGAAGGGTAAGCCAAGAAGACCGTTTTCAATACGGGCATATCCCTTGAACTCTTTGTCTTCTTTCATTCCAAACTTACGAGCAACACGCATAGGGATGTAAACAATACCATCAGTAATGATTGGCTTATCCGCAGGAGTACCCATCAAGATTGTATTCATAATTCCAGAGCTAAGAGCATTGCGGAATGTGCGCACTGTTTCTGGGTCAACTCTTGCTTGCTTTTCTATTTCAGCAACAGCTAAGTCATTGATTGCATTCTCATATGCAACCTTATCTGCATTCTTTCTCATGTCAAAGCCCATAGCCTTGGGCCTGTTTAAAGAGTGCATAATTTCGTGCATCTTAATAAAGGTAACATAATCCTCTGGGCTATTGATTATGCCTTTTTTAATTGGCTTTACACCTTCAACTCTAGGATTCTCCCAGCCACGTTCAGGCCACATTTCATTTATGATATGCTCTTCATCAATGTATATTTTGTTTTCTGATTCTCTATAGAAAGCTGGCTTATACCTTTTCCCAACATAAGAATCTGTAGGCCCAGAAATAACCTCTGCTTTGGTTGCAGGAAACTCAATGGTATTTGTCCATGCCTCAGTATTTGCCATATAAAGGCCAGACTCACCCTTTTGCCACGGCGCACTGGCAATCTTCTTGGCATCTTCTAGATCAATATTGTACCTTAGAAGATACTCTTGCTCTTGCTTGGTTGCTTTTCCTTGCGTCCAGCGAACAGAGTAATCAATCAAAGTATGAGAGCGCATCATTGCATCAAAGTCTTTGAAGATGCGAGTAATAGGGCCAAGTCCATTTAGTAAATAGAAAGGGCTTTTTGCTCTATCTAAAATATCAGACCTAAATGGGTTATTGTTTACATCATCAACTAAACGCAAGTGCGCTGAGTTCATAATGTTGTCTAATGCCTCACCAGCTATCCTTGCTTCTTTACCTCCAAGGCGCAGTTGATTGTTCTTCATTATAGAAAACAAACCACGGAATGTAGGGCCAAGACCATGTTCCATCATAATCTTAGCTGGCTCAGTCATTGTAGAAATACCAGCAGAACCAAGGTAGTTTAGCTGTGCAAGACTGCGCAATACTCTAGCTGTACTTTGATCCCAGCTATCAGGGTCACGCTGCAAGCCACCAATAACCCGCTTGTAAAGGTGACGCATATCTTTCATCGCAGCATGTGCTTGTGCTTGCGTTCTTCCAGCGTCCATCATTTGATTAAAAGTATCGTCTAAGATATCATCAATAGAATCACCGCCAAACATACGAGCAAACTCATATCTAGCGCCTGTTCTTTGAGTATACGCTTTCATAACCGCAACTGGATTAGTTTGAATGTAATCTAAAACCAATTCATTCGGTATATCTACCAAACGATGTTTAAAGTGCTTTGATTTACCAGCGCCATAATATCCTACCTCTGGATCAAGAATGTCCTTGATGCCCATAATAGAATCTACTGTATCATTAACACGCTTAGAAACAGCTTCTTCAGAAGTATCTAAAGTTACTCTAGAAGATTTACCGTCTTTGCCTCGGACAATAATAGATGGATTCTTCGTGTACCATTCTGAAAGAATGCGTTTGAAGTCTTCCATGTTTTCTGTAATTGCATCCTGATCCCAATATCTAGGACGGAACAACTTTTCATTAGGGGGCAGCACAGGGCCAGCTTCTTTGATGTCAGTTAGGATTGCTTTGGCCTCATCTACTTCATCAGAGTAGCGACGAACTTGAGCCTCTAACCTTGCTCTATAATCCGCATTTCTAGTTGTTTCTAATTTCTTTTGAACACTTTCAATGCGGCGCTCACGACCAACAATAAACTTTTCATAGTAAGGGGCAGAACCAATCAACCCTTGCTCACTAAGTCTTTCTTCCCAATTTTGATAAAACTTATTAAGGGTATCCATTGCTCTAGCTTCAAAGTCATCGGCTGGCTCAATACCGCGCATAGACTTGCTATCAACACCCTCAAGCCAAGTCTCAAAGTCTTTACGCTGAAAGGTGTAATCAAGAGGATTTGTAACACCTTTGCCAGTGCTTTGGCCCCAGATATTAAGCATATCATCATAGGCTTTGACCCACTCACCTTCGAGCAGCTTTGCATTCTGATAAACTGAGTTCCCAACCTTTTTGCCTTGCTTGTTCGCCGCAAGTAAAACGCCTGAGTCATTTGCAATCTTTAGAGTGTTTAGCTTTACAGAGTTAGGAATGTTATCATCAGTAAGAATCCGCTTCATTGGTGTAGTTACACCCTTATAAAGCCAAGAGTCAGTAAACAGGCTTGGGGCTATTCTGCCATCTGGCTCTTCACCTTCTGGTGAGATTGCAGTTCTTAGATTATCTATCTCAATTTCTGCATCTCTTTGCGCAGCAAGTCTTCTCTGCATTGGGATAGTTAGAAGTCCAGAGAGTGTGCCACCAATCAATGCTGCTGACCCAATATTAATAGCGGCCTCTGCGGGCGTTGCTAGGGGGTCTAGAGGATACCTAATGGCTTCTTGGCCAGCAACCACCGCACCAGTAGCTACCGCGCCTCTAAAGGCCGTTCTACCGAATGTAGCGGCTGGGGCAAAAGGTATTGCAATCCAGTTAATAGGATCAAAGACTTCTGCGGTTAATTCAGCAAAAACACCAGACTGAGCTAGTGTTTGCCTAACCTCATGGCGTTTTTCTAAATTACCAATCAGGTAATCCATATGTTCTTGATTCGTAGCCCTAAGAAGATAAGAGCCAAATGGCTTTAAATTCTCTGGGATATTATCAATTGCGCTATATCCGTCTTCTGGAATGTCTGGAAAACGCGCTCTTTCTTCTTGATAGTCTAAGAAAGGGCTGTATTTATAAGCTAGGGAAGCAGAAACCGTATCATAAAAACTTACATCAGAAGGCGGTGCAACACCTCTGCCATCTTCAAGACCTTTTGTTATACTTAAACCATTTTGCATTTTAATTTCCAGAACGTGTTATTGGCACCCTTGGCCCTAATTCTTGCACTCTGCGTCTTATTTCATACTTTTGCTGTTGCTCTTTTTGTTCTTTTAGTAGTTCAGCATCAATTTTAGCTTTTTTCCCAGCATAATAATCTGCCATATCATCCTTAGAAAATGTTGGGTTCCAAAGATTGCCACCCTCTTGAGGATTACCAACAGCATCCGCTTCATAGATAAGTGGGCGAAGCTCTTCGTTTTCATCAACAAAATAAACAGAGTAGTAAACGTCATCACCATCAACGATTGGAACTAGCTTAACTAAGGTTGCTTCAGTAGCTATTATATCTGCTTGTAGAGAAAACGATGAATGTGTTGTGTCACCAATCTTTATATTCTGAGGTAAGCTGCTGTGAATTATTTTTTGAAACTCAAGCCTAGCTTCATCATCGCCTTCAAATGTTTTTTCAAGGGCGTAACGTGATCTTGTTATATTTCCAAAAGGCACTCTTGGATCAGCAATGTAATCAGACTTAGCATACTTTTCATCCAGAACAGCTTCTACTTTTTCTTTTGCATCCCCAAGTGTGCGAAAGTTAAGAAGGTGATACTGAAGAAGGCTTTCAGCCTCTGTAGAAACTAGCGGATCATTGTCTGCAATCTTCATTGCTTCAGATTTTAAAGTTGTATCCTTCAACTCAATGCTAAGATTAGACTCTGCACTAGGACTTCTTTGCCTATCTTTAAGCGCTACAGCAACCTCAGAAATAGGCGTGTCTGAATCTCTGGAGACATTAATAACATCATCTAAAAAAGCCCTATCCTCACCAGAAAGAGTATCTCCAAATGCACCACTTGGCAGCGCAGAATAAAGAGATAAAAATGACTCAGAGTTCTCAGTCCTCTGTCCACTTGTAATAGACTTCAAGCCATCAACAAGAGTTTGAGGTACAGCACTAGCAATTATCGGTAGAAACAATCCTTTTTGCTCATCTGTCCACGTTGAATAGTTTTTAACAGGAGCATCATTTCTTAAAAGAAGCTCATCAGTTGCCTCTCTGTCATCCCTAATATTAGAATTTCCGTTTCCTGAGATAACTCTATTAAAGGTCTGAAGTTTCTCTAAGTCTTCCTGTGATTGTCTTTCTTGCTCATTAACTGCAACTCGAACAGAGTTTATCTTTGATAAAACATCTTTGCGATCAGCCTCTTCAGTTTCAGCTAAAATATTATCGCCAAGAGAAATTGTTGTATCAAGCATTCCCTCTTTGCGTTTTCCATTAGAGTTTACATAGATATGAAGATTGTTTAGCTGTTTTGAACTTGCTGTAGCAGAGAAGCCATCAATGCGGTCTGAGGCTCTTGCTTTGCGCATTGAGCTAATTAAGGTATCAGCCTTTGTCGCTCCAAGTGTGCCAACATTATCCATAATCTCAGCAGACATTTTTTTAAAGTCTTCATCAGATATACCGCCATCAATTAATGAGGAAACTTCATCACGAAGAGAAATCTCTAATCTGGCGTTGTCCCTTCTTATTTTTAAAGAATCCTCAGATGCCTCTAGGACACTTCGTCCAAACGCTTTTATCTCCTGAGTGTCTAAAATTTCTGAAGAATGTACTGCATTTATAAACGCATTCTGCTTTTGGGTAAGCATACTGCGATCAACTAAAGGATTGCTAAGAGCAGCCTTCAATGACTCGACATTACCTTCAGCAGCAGCCTCTAAAAGAAAAGGTTCTAGCGCAGCTTCTTTTGCTGTATTTAAATCAGAGCGGCGACTATCATCGCTAATAAGTCCATCTACAAACTGCTTGTTAAGAGTTTCTTCTGCCTTAGCTAATTGACCTACAGCAGCGCTAAACGCATTGTTAATATCAGAAAGATTATCAGAGTCAAAAGACTTAGCAGCCAACTCAGTAGATATAGAGCCAAAATTCTCAATAGTTTCGCCAAACTTAAGAACAGCTTTCCTAGATAAAAACTCTGCTGCATCTTTTGCTGCAAGCGCTCCATCTCTTTCAACAGCATTGTAATCAGCAGCAACGCTAGAGGCATGACTTAGAATACTTGCTTTTTCAGATGGCTGAATAAACTTTAAAAGCGCTTTGCCGTTTTCAACTTGCTCATCTGTTAAACCACCAGTTAGCTGACCATTGCTGCGAAAGAACAAAATAACCTGATTTCTCTCAGCGCTAGTAAAGGTTTCCCTCATCATGTAATTCATACCACCAAGAGCAATCTCTTTGTCGTACAAATTAGATGTACTTGTGTCAGCACCAGACTTCAAAAGGGCAGAGGTAACACCATCTTTTGCAGCGCCAACATTCTTTGTCTTCTCTAAAACAGCAAGGGAATCATCACCAACAAAGTTGCCCTCTTCAGCAGCCGCCCTAGCACTACTAGCCCCCTCTTGAATAGAAACAGTAAGCTGAGATGCAGCATTCTGCCTTGCTCTTGTAATCGCTTTTTCTTGAAGGTTTAGCTTGGTACGCGCTAAATACTCAGAGCCAACATATTCAATGTGTGCTTCGTATCTACCCTCAGAGCTTTCAGACATTTGCCCTATATAATCACTCATAGCCTCGGCATAGGCTTCTGGGGAAAACTCATACTTTATGGCAAGTTCTTTTGCCTTTAGCTGCATTTCATTGTTTATTGAATCTTCAAAGCGTTTATCAATAACACGCTGATAGGCTTCAGCAGCAATCTGACCAAATCCTTCTGGCGCTTTATAAGCCTCTGGCTTGCCAGTTATAGGATTAAATGTTGTGAGTTTATCTTCTTGAGCAGCAAGTGCGGTATCAATGCCCTTCTTTTCAGCAGCCCTTGCTGCATCCCTATAAGCAAGCTCTGCCATTGTTCCGGCAGCGCGACTGATAGACTGAGCAACCGAACCTGCCCCTGCATCTGCTCGAACAACCCCGACTGGCTGATTAAAGATTTGTGTTCTTTGTCTAATTACAGCCATTATTATTTAGCCTTCTTATATTGATAACCAGCTTCTGCCATAGTGCCAACCGCGCTAAACAAAGAAGAATACAGAGCATTGCGACCACGGCGCTTCTCAGACATAGCCATCATATCTGCCCTTAAATCCTCTGCTCTAGTTTGACGCGCTACCCTACCAAGGTCTTGACCAACAACTTCCTCTTGACGCTTCAGAAATGCTTCAACGCTTCTATCAGCACCAATGTCACGACCCTGTGCAGCAAATGCAGCTATGTTTGCAGAAGTAGCTAGGTCATACTCTTCGCGCCTTGCCCTAGCTTGTTGCATAGCAGCAATTTGATTTTCTTTCTTTTGAGTTTCCATTTGGAAAGCATTAAGCTGCGCTTCCTTTTGCTGACCAATACCGCCAAGTATTCCAGCCCCCGCTTGGACGCCGCTTCCAATCAACATTAATGTTAAAGGGTCCATTAAACTATCAACTCCGTAACTATTCCATTCACTTGCATGGTAAGCGGATCATCTTGCTCAATCGTAACTTGCGGATCACGGCTATACCCCAAAGAACGAAACTCTTTCTTGCCAGTAAATCCAGCATCCATCGAAGGCTTTCTGCTATTTACCTTTACTGAGTTTGCATTCTTCAAGTCTAAAACAATATTAGTAATACCTCTTGGCGTTCCAGTTGCAGGGCCACCACCCATAGAAGCATCAACAGGATTGCTAATAACCTTAGCTGTGTACTTCTTGCCTACATAGGCATGGGTGTAACTTGCTGAAGCATGGGCTGTTAAATTAACACTGTTGGTTGAGTCCACAGTGAAACTTCCAAGCGAATACTGAGTAGAGTTTTTTATAGCAATAACATCAACCGTATCACCGTTAGAGTAAACAGAACTTACATCTACTTTATGATTTACTGAGCTAACAGAATTATAAACCCAGAAGTCCAAGCCCACCTCAGTATCAAACTCACATAACTTCAAATTACCATCTGAGTCATACACATTAGCAAACAAGCGATCCTCAATGCCACAAACAGAACCAAAGGTTCCAGCAGTTGTTACCCTAGTCCAAGCGGCCCTGCGCTCTGCCCTGTTAGAAGTAAACAAGACCATTTCGCCATTGGTCATAGTAAATGCAGCATAAGAATCTGGCAGACCAAAACCACTATGCGCAATAGCAAGATACTTTGGCGTATCAATCAGATGCGAAGCAATTGTTGAAATAGCAACAGAGCTATAAGCATCCTCAGAATCAGTATAGATATACTCTCGAACAATCTTGCCATTTAACTCACAAAAAATAGTTGCACCATCAATCTCAGCAGGTTTTACAAACTCAGTGCCAAATGGAGTTTGCTTTCTAATCTGAGCATTTGTAGGTGTGATTGTTTGATTGAGGTACGTTGGAACATAAAGCTCACTTGATGCAGTAAATATTTGTAGGTCACGATTAGAAACCATGTAACGGATTTCATTAACATCACCAGTTGCCGCAACAAGATTAATTGCATCATCATCAGCCGCATCGCCAACATCAAAGTTAAAATACTCACCGATCTTACTAAACCAAAGCGTATCAGGTTCAGCTATCGTTCCACCGTAAACAAGTCTGTTTTCATGGAAGGTAACAGCAGCAGGATATCCTCGCTTGGCTGAGAATGATTGCTCATCCCAATCTACTCTTGGCGCATGGGTTACAACAGTTACTTGACCACCGCCATCTTCGGCAGAAGAAGCAGCGCCACCCGCAGTAAACGTAAATGTATTCTCATCAATAATACCGTTTACAGTTCTAGTGCCATTTAAGTTACCAGTATTAATCCCACCAGTTGCCGAAGCGCCAGAAATGGTAATGGATTCACTACCTGAGAAGCCATGACCAATCATAGTAACTTCTACAGTTGTACTTCCATCAATAGTGCGAAACGGATTTAAAACAGATAAGCGCGTTGATAGTTCGTCAACAACATTACCAGTTGCTTGAGTAGCAGACTGAACACTTGTTATTAATATTTCATTACCACTATATCTAACAGTTACCCCAACATGCAAAGAGTCTGGATAATTCCCTCCAGACTGACTACCTGTTATATCCCAATACGCAGAGCTTGTTGTAAGTGTTATACCTGTTCCAGTGGTAGCGCTAGGATCAAGCGTTGTTCCATGAGCTTGAAACTTAGAATAAGGCTGAAAAGTAACGCTATTATCTAAGCGCTTATCAAAGGTATAAGTGCTGACCTCAAAGGCAGTTAGGCTTGTTCGTGTAAGCAAGCGTGTTGCAAACAGAGGATGCGCAATAAACATCACATCCCCACGCTGCGCTACTGTATACTCTTTGAGATAATCTTGATCGAATGGCAAAGCGGCTGTGCTAGCGTCTTGGGTAAGAGTAGCAACAAGGCTTACTGTGCCATCTGTTAAAAGGCGAAAGCACCTTACTCTTAGATGCTCTATAGAAATAATATACTCTTCATTCTGATCAAAAACAAAAGGGAACAGATGCGATTGCTCTTCTTTGTTTATATAATCAAGTGTATCCGTAACTCCTATTCTGAGAGTCATTGAGCCACTAGAAAATGGCTGATTGATAGATGTAATTGTCTTAAATGATTTTGTGCTTGTTAATTGTTGATATGTGATCATATGGCCCAAAGCCACAGTCGTTAAGGTTTCTGTTTGAGCAAGTCCATGAATATCAGTGCCAGTTATTGTGATCGTTGCTCCAATAGTCCAACTGCTAATATTGTCGTAGTATAATACTATAAACCGACCTGCATCACCAAGGTCAGCAGTTGCATCATTATTGCCTAAAACTCCATTAAGAGTTTGATTCCCAGAGGAAACAGCAGCACTTGTTTTAAGGCCATCATTATCAGCAGTGCCAGTTCCATCAGAGGCAACATATCTTAATCCATAGTCATAGATATGTTTTAAGCCATGTCTTTTCTTCAAAGCACCTTCAGCAGTTACCAACATATTTTCTACGCGCTGCGCAGATGCAGGGTAAACCGCAGTATCAGTTCTCATTACTAATGAATCACTGACCTCTCCAAACTGAAAGCTGTTCTGAGCAACTCTAACTTTTTGCATCAACTACGCCTTTCAGCAATAAACCTCGATGTGTGCAGTTTCTTTGTTGTTTGCTGCTGTGAGTCCAAACGTCTTGCTTTAGCAAGTTGACGTTCAGCTTTTGCCTCGAAAGCATTGGCTAGTGAGGCATCCCTAGCAACAGACATAGCCAACATAGAAGCCACAGATAACTCAACGCCAGTAATAAAGTAGGAAGGCCAAGTAGCCTCATCCGCTCTGTAAATATAATCAGCGATTACGGTATCAGTTGTGTCTGCATTACAGAAGGCATTACCTCCATAAATATCATATTCAATAGGTAAGTCCTGAATTGTAATCACTGAAATCATTAATGAATCAGTTGGTAAGGCATAAGACGCATCCCATCTTGTAAGGGGCGCAGTGCTATTCCTACCAAGTTGTGACTGCTTTGATGCAAACCTCCATCTTGTACTGGTCAGAAGACCTTGGGCAATATCTTCATATACAGAGTTAGCAACCGTTGCTTCAGCAGTTGTATCGGTAAATGAAGAAATAGCATCACCACCAATCAGGAGGGATGCTCTCGAACAAATCAATAATGCGGTGTTTGCTATTGTTGGCATGGCAGTATGGGGGCCGAAGCCCCCATCCCTTTATTAATCGCCGTCTGTTTCAACAACGGCAGTGCCGTCTGAAACATCGACTACAGAGCCAGTGTTCGACAGAACATTGACAAAGTTGGTTGTTGGTGTGTTTGTATCGCAAACAATAATCAGGTCACGAACAGCAAGCATATTTGCTGCATCGTTAAAATAACCTGATGAGTTTACAGCTGCAATTGCATCTGTAGTTGAATACATCCACAAACTTCCGTTTGAGTCACCACCAATTCGAGCTAGTCCACTTGCTGCATAAGCCATGTTTTACTCTCCTTAGTTATTGTCTAAGACTTCAAAGACGCCATCGTCATCAATAACGACAGAACCCATTGACATCATAGAGGTTGCAAGATGTGAAACTTTTTCTGCAACGTAGTTAACTTCAGTTGCCACATCAGAGTTGATACCAAGGCCAACAGCAGTTGTATGGTATGCAAAGTTCTTACCACCAGCAACAGCAGACGTTGAGAAAATCTTGAAGCCCAAGAACTCTTTCATTGTCATGCCGCCAGCATACGGAAGATTCTGATCACCAACAAAGTCAGAAGATGCAAACTCATTGATTGCATACAAATCAGCAAAGCCAGCAGGAGACATTGCAAGATAGCGCTGTCCGTCTTCTGGAACATCTTCGTTGCCGAATGTTTCAAACAAAGAAAGCATGTCTGCTTTTTCTAGCGCAGAGCTAGTGTTGTGGATTTGTGTGGTGTTAGCACCTGCGTCCATTGCAGCGATAATCAACTCATCAGTCTTACGACCCAAGGCAGCAGCAGCAGATTGAGCTACAGCTTGACGCTCGTTGATGTTGATTTTCAACTCGTCCAGCTTGTCAATATACTCAGCAGCGTAATGATCTGTCATCGTTGCTTCTACAGTGGTGTGCGCAAGCTCCATTGGAGTTACGTTACCATTGCGTGATTTAGTGCTTGCAGTACCTTTACCAATTACTTGGAAACGAGCAATAGAGCCAGTTACATTCGAGGAGCGAACAGTGTTACGGAGTTTGGAACCCATACGCTGATACGCCATATGAACTTCTGTCTCAAACTGCTTGATAAAGGCTTGGTCAATTGTATTAGCCATTTTACAGTCCTTATGAGGTTACAGATATATCGTCGGGTGTCCGCTCCCGCACTTCAATAAGGGTATCCTTTCGGGCCTTTCAGTGCATTACGGGCCGTGATGCGCTATCGTAAACACCTTTTTGATTAGGATTGCAACGCACAAACTCAACATACTTATGAGAATTGCTTTCCGTTATACCCACGGGCTCAAACCCTAGCCATGTCGCCCACTGCACCATAAACTGATAATCAGAGAGGATTGTCATAGAAAGCATAGCTTGCGTTTTATCAAAAAAGTTTACCAGCATTCTTGACCCACGCGCTATTGCCGTAAAGTGTTCTGCGAAATCTTTTGAGAACATGGAAAACATCTGAGGGAACTCTTGATCATCATCGTGCCAAAGACCACCCACCATTAGAAAAGGGCCGCCTTCTTTCCTAGCAATATAACACTCAGAGGATTCATACATTTCAATGATAGCTTGCTCTACATCAGTATGACCCAAGAGACTTAGCTCTCTTTTGTTTTCTTCGCTAAGATTTTGAACAACCTCTTCAATGTGATAGGCTGTAAAGGGGGTAAGGTAATACTTACCCCTACTGAGGATTTTCACCTCATTTATACATTTGCTGGAAGCCTTCTGTGACTTGCTTGATAAAGTGCGGATCGCGGTCTTTCCAATATCTTGGGTCATTCATCATTTCCCTAAGTTCTTTTTCACTTGCGCCAGCAGTTGCTTGAGTATCACCAGCAAACGAACCGTCTTTCATAGCTTCCATCATTGCTTCAAGAGCGATAATACCTTCATGGCTTTCGCACATTCTTTCTATTGCTGGCAGCGCAGCTTCAGGAAAAAACTTATTTGCAAAGAGCGATGCCGCTTCAATACGTTGTTCAGCATTGTCTCCTAGCTTTTGTGCTTCTGCTTGAATATCTGGTTGACTATCACCAATAGCTTCAGCATACATTGCAATGCCTTTTTCAAACTCGTCTTGAGAATATCCATTCTCAAAAGAGTGATCGGCCCACCAAGACAACAACTTGTTATCCACAGCAGATTCTTGGTCAATACTTTCTGGGAGTTGATAATCACCAGCAGTTTCTGGCCTATCACTGAATGCCTCAGATTGTATTTCTTCCATTAGTTTACTGCGTATATCTTCTTCCTTGGTGCCGAGTTTTGACTCAAGCTCCTTATACGCTTTAGCTAAGTCCTCACCAGTATTATACTTTTCTGGCAACCACTCTGGTCTTTGCGGTGATTCTGCTTGCTGAACATCTGCTTCAGTTACAAAATCACGACCATCAGCTTCTGCTACTTGTGCTGCTTCTTCACTCATTTGTCTTTACTCCTGTGTGCATGAGCAATCCTTTGCTCAATCATTCCAACAAAATAGCGCTGTCCCTCAAGGTGGCGAAGTTCTTCCGTAGAGATATTAGGGCCGTTTACCAACTCAATGGTAACGGATCGAAAGTATCTCAAAACTTCTTGACCTGTTGCGCTAGAAAATACCTGTGCAATATTCTGACTTATCTGGACATCTTTCCCAGAACTACGCTGAATACCGTCTATTCCAATATTAACCTTGCTGCTCAATAGCCATACCTTGCTGTTGTTGTGCCAATTGTTGCGCTAACGCAGCTATCTGTCTACGCTGTTCTTCATCACGAATCAAGCTCTCAGGCACACCAAATTTTCTAGCAAGGTAAATTGCAGTCTGCTCACCATCAATTAATAGCTGCAACATCTCTGGGCCAAAGCCACCACCAACCATTTCAATAAATCTAGCAACACTAGAAATATCTTGATTTGCTTGGGCTTGCGCTAATGGAGACACAGAGCGAACCTTAACCTCTCTGCCATTAACAGTAGGTACTTCTATACGGCCCTGCTTCTTCAAGATATAGATAACACGCTGTAACACAGGCTGAACCAACTCAGCTTGCAGTCTTCCAAATGCAGCACCCATTCGTCTTGAAAGATCAGCCATTCTTTCTGCAATCTCAGTTGCAGTCGCTGGTGTTCGATCAGGATTACCCAGCATATCATTGTAAAGTGCGCGTTTAATATTCAATCGCATATCGCTCAATACAAGCTGCGCAACGTCAAAACGACCTGCTGCTTGGATTGGCTGAAGACCTGCTGACCCCATAGCTTTCGGTATGATTGTACCGGGCACTAAATTTATCGTGTCAGGGTTGATTACGCCATCATCTTCCATTTGATAAATGCCAGAAATAGACATCTGAGCATTTTCTAGGATTAATTCAATTGTAAGGTTAGTTGTTTTAATTGAAGACAACGCATTGATGAGTGGGCCGCGACCATAGACTTCGCCAGCGCACTTCGACCACCTAAAGCAAACGAAAGGATTAGAGCCAACGCCACTTAGCTTCTTATAATGTAGGATTGTTTCTGTAGACATACAGATTGCATAATGCAGGTATGCCTCTTCATTCTTTGTAGAGTAGTCACGGCAAACAAGTTCTAAAACAGTTGTCTCTCTGTTCGACCCCATTTGTGATGTAACTTTATTATCAAATGTCCCATTCGGAAACATTAAAGGCAAGTGGTCAAACTTAACCTTTTTACGCTCACGAAATACATGATCTATTCTATCGTCGGGACCAGTATCAAGTACGACATGGGGGAGTGGTATTGCAGAAAAGTTTACTGGGTTTAGAGAATCACCTTCCTCAACGCACAGAATACCAGTCCCGACAGCCAAATCCATGAAGGATTCATGGACTTCTTGGCTAAAGTTAGAGTTCTGAAGTACCTCAAATACATATTCAGTAACTTCATCTAATTCATTATCAATAGCTTCTCTTTGCTCTGGGGGTATTTCACTACCAGAAATTAGGTCAGCCCAACGCGCATAGTTAGGAACTATCCCCGATTGAAGCCGACTGGCAAACTCTTGAACACCAACGACAGCAGTTTCATCAAAGATTTTCTCATCCCTGCGCTGCCCATGCTCTTCATAATAAAAAGATTCACGCTGTGGCAAAGCGTACTCATAGCACTCTTCAAACAGAGGAACCCACTGTTCCCGAAAGGCTTTCGCCTTCTGGTACTTCTCAATATAACGCTTTGCTACTTTATCCATTAGTAATTAAACCTACCAAGAAAACCACCACCGCCAGCGCGAAACAGAGAACGACGACCAGCACCACCGCGCATACCACGCCTTTGCGTTTGAGCGCTTACTGCTTCAGAAATATCTTCGCGTTTTTTCTGAGCCTTCTCTTCTATCTCTTCACGCTTTGCAACATCTGCCTCTACTTGCTGCTCAACAGCAGCTTGTTTTTCTTTTTTGCTTGGGCCAAAACACATAACAATCTCCTTTTCCTCTTCCTATTCATAAAGAATAGAAAAAATCAACGCACAAACGTCACATTCTTGCCCAGATGCTTTGCTTCTTTTTCTTTGGAGACTTAGAGAAAACATCAAAGTTTCGTTGCGCAACAACAGGTTTCATTGGTTTCTGGGTTGCCATTAAAGCTCTACCCTCACCAGCGCCTAAGAATAAATACTGAGCCGCATCATGAATATGACTAAACATATTCTTATCAGGCTTGTCAGCATAACGCTCACCAGATACTTCCATGCGCTTGTAGGAGTATCCACCCTCAAAGCCTTTGATTAGCTGAGAGCATCGCCTGTCAATTAAAAGTGCGGGTTTACCTTCAATCATCTTGGTAAGCTGGGAAGAAACGGCTTCCAAGCGGAGGTCAACAGAGTTGGAAGGCGCAGGGAACGCCCTCAAACCAGCACCGCGCAGAATATGAAATGGAGTAGATTCATCAGTCTGCGCTCTAAAGTCACCAGCAGGATCACCGTAGATTATTACTTCCGATGCTGCTGCAAACCTTGTGGCTAATTCATTCCTAAGAACTTCGGCAAAACGCACGATGCCCATGTCTACCGCCACAATTTCTGACTGCAAAAACCATCTGCCTCTGACTTTCTGCCCAAGAACTGCGGCAGGCGTCAATCCAAAGTCTACGCCAACATACACTGGCGTACTCGCTGCGATGGGTATTTCCTCTTCGGCAATGTGAACTTCTGGTGCAAACATGGGATACACAGGCTTTCCATCTTGGATATGACCCAAACGGTTCATAACATAAACATCTATCCACGATTTTGTCTTACCTCTGATAAGATTAGGATAATACGTCTTCAGCATATTCTTGCAGTTTTCAGCCTTCTTGTTTGGCTGATATTCTTCTATTTCTCCTTCGGAGTTTTTCTTTTCGACCATACCAGAAGGTTGGGTAAAGAAACGCCAATTGTCCGGCGTGACCAACATCTTAGCTTGCTCACGAGGAATATGATCTGGGATTGGAACCTCACCAGCCATAATGGGCCACCAATGATCTTCTTCAGGCGCGTTGGTATCGGCAATAACGCCAGTCCAAGTAGGGCCACCATCACGCATAGAAGGAAAACGCCCAACACGCATCGTACAGGCATCAATAATAGACTTAGGAATCTCTCTCGCTTCGTTGATCCAGATACCCGTAAGTTCGAGCGAAAGAAGTTTCTTAACGTCTTCGGGGCGATCAAGAGCCAAGAAAAGAACCTCAAGGTCTATATCTCCCTTTTTAATGTGGTGGGTATATGGCACCGACCAATGAAACTTACCCCAATCATTCTCAGGAAACCAGTCAAGCCAAGTCTTAATAGTGGTAGTTCTAAGCTGCGGATTGGTATTCCGTATGATAGCCCATCGGCTTTTGCGAATACCGTCTGGCCCTTTGTTCTGCATCAAAGCACGACGAAACACTTCAACACAACAAGCTACAGACTTGCCAGAACCAACAGGACCACGAATGCCACGAAAGAACAGATCGTCTTTCATAAATTGTTTTAGTACATCGCCATCAGGTTTGTACTTGAAGTTTATCATCTAAGCCCTTTGTTCACTCCAAAGCGAATCATATCTTCAACCACCTCTGGAGCAATGCTATCAATCAGTTTGTCACACTCATGATCGGTAACAAAGTGGTGTCCAAACTTTGCAATTACGCTTGATAGATGAACCTTGCGAACAATGCCGCGAAGCATGTCACGATCTTGTTGAGTAATTGTAGAAGTAAAGCTCACTTCTTAGCTTTCTTTTTAGTAGGTTTTTTCTTGGATTCATCGACATTAGGCGTAGAAGGATCATCCGATTTATAGGTTCCCTTCTTTGTCCTAGCCTTTACTGGCTCTGGGCCTTCTTCTAACTTAACGGAATAACTCATGTGAGTAGCTTCAGTCCAAGTAAAGCCATGAAGAGTGTGAGTAGGGCCAGTCCATAACTCGCCAGTGTTTTTAATATACCAAGCCATTACGTTCTATACTTCCTTACTTTCCTAGCAATTGCTTTCGGTTGAGCCACAAACTGCTTGCCCTTAGCCTTGCCCTTTCGTTTAGCTCTGGTTGTAGCTGCATATTCAGAATCACTAAGAGCAGCGATAGCCGCAGAAGGAAGGTAACGCTCACCAGTCTCACTAGATTTCTTGCCAGACTTAGTGCGCCACTTTTGCCTTCCCCAATTAAGCAGCGATTTTTGCGATGGTCTCATGCTCTAACCAAATATCTCCACAACCAAGGTCATCAACCTTGCAGGTAAATTTTATATCTCGAAGTTGAAGCTCATCAATAATATTAAGCATCATGCTCACACTGAAAAATTCAATTCTCATTTGTATCCTCCACCAGCAGCCTTATACCGCTTTGCTAAAAGTTGCGCCTTCCTTGCTGACCACTTGCCAGCCGCAGTACCTTGAATATTTGCAGCCTTTATTCTGTTGAATAAGCTCTTCCGCATCTTGGGTTTAGTGTAGTTCCCAGCTTCATTTACCGCCATTGCCTAGAAGCTCCCTAATATCTATTAGTCTCTTCTGCATCTTCTGGTATTGACTACTACTCATAAGCTGATCTTCACGCATATCAAGCAATTTGTTAATTATCTTGGTAGCGCCACGCTTAAATAAACTCTTCCCCTTAGAAGAAAAGCGTTCACCAGAACCACCCATAGATTCCACAAGGCCAACGCCATGAGCGTCTTCTGCCTCCTTCATGCGCCTCTTTAACAAAGACGCCTCCTTCCTCAAGGACTTGGGCGAAAACTTTTTCTCAGGCATTAGAGCTTTTTCCTAAACTCAGACTGCAAAAGGCTTTTTCCAGTGCGGCGAGTAAGATCAGTCATAGCCCCGCCACCACCTCTACCTCGCAGAGATAATCCCTTTAGCTTTTCTTTTTTTGACTCTGTTGGTTTTTTTCTATCTTTTTCTTTGTTTCTTAATTTTTCTATCTGAGCTTCTAATTTTTTTATTCCTATGCGCATTTTATCAATTTTTTTACTTCTTGCTCTAGATTCTTTCGAGGGACCAGAATCGTCCCTTGCTGCCATGTCTGCTTGCATTTCATCAAAGTTTTGCTCTGCAAGGTCAAACAGCGCATCGGACAAATCATCTCTACGCTTTAGTAGTGTCTTTAAACTGGCCATTACTTATATCCTACTTAGCTTTCATAATCTTCTTCTTCAAAGCAGCCGGAAGTGTCTTCTGCTTCTTGGTCAGCATACTCTTCTTAGGACGACCAACCTTACTTCCATAAGTACCTTTACCCGCTGGCATTACATACTCCTCGTTGTTGTTAAAGCACTCAGCAACGAAGCACGCTGTTTGCGCTTCGGAACATCCTTAAATACCTGCTCACCACGCTCAATACGCTTAGAGGTCAAAGAAGGAAGAGGATCAAACTTAGGCTTCGCCTCTTCATACATCTTCTCAACAGAGTCACCACCACCAAAACACATTAGCTCTTCTTTCTATGTCGCTTCGCAAAGTTACGAGCCGCCGCCACAGAACCAAAGCCCCACGCCTTCAACGCTAAAGCCTTTCGAGTCGGACGACCCTTCTCATCTTTCATCGGCCCCTTCATGCCAGCAAACCTAGCGGCAAACGAAACCTTCCTAGCAAGACGCTTAGAACCAGCCTTGGGCTTGCCCTTCACAGGTGGCTTTAAATTAGCCCCCTCCTTACGCTTAAAAAAAGCCCTGCCAGCAGCAGTCAAACCACCCTTCGGATTCTTATGCTCTTTTCGCATGACCAACACT
>BCSF01000132.1_pt1 | contig 33017 bp, 37 predicted proteins | sample 1016431 | NCBI WGS metagenome assembly BCSF01 (sample SAMD00045685;SAMD00045686;SAMD00045687;SAMD00045688;SAMD00045689;SAMD00045690;SAMD00045691;SAMD00045692;SAMD00045684;SAMD00045690;SAMD00045691;SAMD00045692;SAMD00045684;SAMD00045685;SAMD00045686;SAMD00045687;SAMD00045688;SAMD00045689, study... | reverse complement strand
CTTGTGGTGATCCTGTTGTCCTGTTCACCTGGACTTCCCAGGTAAGGTAAGGAACCGCGATGGTCTCATCCTCATACATATTCAGCGTGATTTGGCTCATTGACAGAATCACCCCTGTCAATGTGTTGTGTTGAAAGTCGGTAACACTATCACCGACTTTAATAGTTTTTCCGTATGCATCAAACATGTGAACCTCCCCAAGTCGGACGGACTATTGGTTCGTCAATCCAGAACAACAATTGCTTCTTAATTTGGAACGGACTGAGCGTGGCCAATCCATCCGACCAAGGAAGGGTAACACTTTGTCCGTCCTTGTTTATTATTATTGCATGTAGCTGGAAGTATCCAGCCTCGTTCAAGACGAAGCCTATGGAGACTTCGATGTCTCCACGTCTGAACAGACGATGCGCCTCTTCCTCTAGTTCTAGTTCGAATCTCATATCTTCTAACATGAGACTCATGAAACAATTGTGTATAGGTTGCTTTTCTAGCATGGTATCCTCTATGGTTTATAGGTTGGTTAGGTCATACCTCATTGGGTATACCCTAGTATAATCTATCGAGTATACATTGTCAAGTAAAAAAGAAAGAAAAACTATTTTTTACCACCAACAACACTATCACTATATGCTTCGACAATCACTATAGGCCCCAGTATATCAACACTATACACTATACTACCACTATATACTATACTAATATTTTACTACTACTAGTGGTGGTGGTGGTTAAGGGGTAAAACCTCTGCCTATATTATACTAATACTATAACACTATATAGCAAGAATCATGCCAAACTGAAAAACCGCTCCAGTGCCATCTTCGCTCCAGTGCCTAGTACCCCCAAAAACAAGCTTCCAAGCTACCAGCTGATGGTCAGTTGAATGGACTTCATTTCGTGGGTACCTTGGGGGTGTGGTTGCTGTCATCCCGTTAGACTCGGTATTGTGGCCCGTTCTGTTTTGATGATAAAAAAGATTGATGTTTGTTATCTTTTTTGTTGACAATAGCTTTTATACTCTGTAGAATATAAGTATCCCTAGTGGATAAACCTAAAACCTAAAACCTATAAGAGGATACATCAATGTTTGATGCAAAAAAATATATAAAAGCCGATAAACTCGAACTATTTCAACGTTTTATGACTACCGATATTATAACAGTTGAATCACTATACGGTGACCAGTCTTTCGAGAATCTACTACTAACCACATCCGGTCGATATCGCTCTTTGCTGTCAGTACCTTCCAACAAGTTCGATATAGAAAACGGCTATGTTTCAATAGTCCACTATCTTGCACCCTCCACTACTGTTAGGGGGTTGAATGTATGCCGCTTTGCTACGCTTGGATGCCATCAAAACTGTCTAGCCTTTCAAGGGCGTTTACAACTGCATGTAAACGAATCATACACAAAAAAGACCGTTGCGTTGTATCTTTATCCTGAGAGATATCTAACCGAGTTACTTAATCAGTTTTATTTTCTGTGTGTTAAATATTCACTTCAAAACAAGTTCGTATATCTTAGAATGAATGGCTTGTCAGATCTTCCGTTCCATCACGTGTTGGACTTGCACGCCTTGTACAAGGATATCCCTAACCTACTAGGACTCTACGATTACACTAAAAAGCCTGTCAACGATACCAAGGCTTTTTATGATGTAACGTATTCATGGAATGAACGGAGTACAATACAGATTGCAAGCCGTTTCGATTCGGTGGCCTATGTCCTGAATAAGAAGGATGTAAAGCGTCTATTGTCTGAATACCCTACTGTATTCGTATCGGGTGACCATAGCGATATTAGACCCTTAGATAACGGCCGTCATGTTCTTTTATCGTTCAAAGGCAAGAAGACAACGTCGGACTTTATATTGTCATATGACGAACTGATTGAGATAGTCAAGCCGTCACAATTGCAAGGGGTGAACCATGTATAAGTACTTAAGAGATAGTCTCATAATTATTAACGTCGTTGTTTGGGGCCTTGGTTTTTTCAAGGCTCTGAGCTTCTTTGCTCAACAGCTGTGTATTTGGGGGGTGTCATGTTAGGGTACTTAAGTCAGTTTTATCCAGATCTTTATCGTGAGATTGTGACCAGTAATATTACTGAAAATAATGCTATAAAATGGATTGACTTTTATGGTGATGGTGACGATATTGACGCTCGTTGTATTATTGAGATTCGTGAATACTTTGATCGGGATTGCCTTGTTAAAATAGAAATATACATTAATCAGGGCGACGGATTCTTGTATCCAAACCACATAGTGTTTATTTCAGAGTATAGCGTTTGTGATACTGTAGACGTTATCCTTATTGGTGAGTTTTATGAGGATAAGGAGTATTATGTATTGGTTAATGGCGTGCCGTACCAATGGCAATTGATAAATGATGGACCGGTCTATGTCTCATGCACTCATGAGGACTTGCACCCATGAATAGAATAATGTTTTGGATATGGGTATTCATCTTGTTACAATCGTTAAGGTGTTAATATCATACCCCCAGCTGTCAACCCTCGGTATTACATCGAGGGTTTTTTTGCGTCTACAGTATAGGCCATTGCTACTATTGCAATATGACACAAAACCAAGTGACATAAAAATAGAATGATATATAACAACACCACCACCACTATTATGTTATATTGCATTCATAGCATACAAAAATGTTACATATGCAGCATAACAAGGCCACAATAATCTTAAGATGATAGGTACGATATGAAAGGTACAAAAAGGAAGCGTCTAGAGGCCCCAAAAACTCTTATATCCCGAAGTATTCGAGATAGAAACATTAACGGGTTACTATGGGCGTTTATTACCCTCTCACATGAAGAAATAAAGGCCACGGGAAAAGTGGAGACGTTCAGCGGTTCGGACTTGCAAGCGTTTGTAAAACTCCTACACATGAGAGAAGTTGAGGCTAAGACGGGAAATGTTACAGATGCAGCATCCGAATTGCAACTGCAGAAGTGGATAGGTGCAAGTGACACAAAAGCTAATAAGTGACATATCAGCTGATATATCAAGTGACATAAAATCCACCAAACCTCCGTCCTCCTTATGTTGCATGTACAGCAGCGGCCAATGTTGCAAGCGCAGCACCAAGGTGGCGGGGCCAGCATCCGGCTTGCATCGTGTCATTACTTAGGAAGGGTAAGGGAGGGGGTGTTTTATGGTATCTAAAATAAAACTATCGCACATGTCATATGTTTGTGTCATTACCCAGTGTAGGGATCGGTCGGAGGTTGACACGTCCGATTCACACGGCCCCCCGTGTGATATAGTGTCAAGGCCTCCGATAAGATACCGCAACGGTTATGACAGGTGAGATATGTTTGTGTCACTTTGCTATAAGTGTAGTAACCGAGATGTAACCGCATGGTTATGTATCGGTTATGTGAACGACAATAACAATAAAGGATTGATATGATTGAACAAATAACCGATATCTTTAGTGACCCTTTCGAGTTTATCAGTAGGTTACAAATAGTTGACAAGTCTGGTAAGGTAGTACCCTTACGGCTTAACACTGAACAAATAGAGATTATTAACGGGTTACAACAGGGTGATGATACTTTGATACTGAAGCCTAGACAGATAGGCAGTAGTACCGTTGTATGTGCTTATATGTTTTGGAAGGCCTATACGGCTACTACTCCTTTAACCTGTGTCATATTGTCCTATAAGATTGCATCTAGTAAACACTTACTACATATCCATAAACGTTTTTACCAGTATCTCCCTAGTATCCTTAAGAGGCCTTTAGACGTAGACAATACAACAGAACTATCCTTCAAGGGTGGTGGTCGTATCGTAGCAGCTGCGGCTACTCAATCCGGTGGGTTACGTTCTTATACGTGTTCAATGTTGCATATATCGGAATATGCTTTTGCTGAGAATCCAGAGGAGCTAAAGGCCACGGCTATTAGTGCATTGAATGATGGACAGTTAGTGATTGAGTCTACAGCAAACTATTACAATGATGCACTATGGAAAGAGATACATAAACACCAGATAGGAGAGGCACATTGGAACTACTTGTTTTTCCCTTGGTATATGCATGCAGAATACAGTATGGAGGATATAGGCTTGGACCTTACAGAAGAGGAGACCAAGCTACAGTTTGATCATGGATTGACCTTAGGACAGATAGCATGGCGACGTGAAAAGATAAGCAAGCTAGGATGGGAAAAGTTTGTAAGGGAGTATCCGTTAACATTGGATGAGGCATATAGGATAAGTGGGAATACATACTTTAGTGCTACTGACTTTGAGCATGTAGAGATAGTACAGGTACAACCTACAGAGTGGGTAACCTTTGCAGAACCTAACCCAGATGAAACATATGCGATAGGTGTAGATGTTAGTGGTGGTGTTGGTAGGGATTATGCAGTAGTGTTTTGTGTATCTAGGAATACTTTGCAACCAGTGTGTATCTATCGTTCTAATATGGTAAGTCCAGTACAGCTAGCAGATTATATCTATGATATGAGTGTAACGTATAACAATGCATTGACGTTGGTAGAAAGTAATAACTATGGGTTAGCTACGATACAGGAGTTAAAGCACCAGGGTTTCCATCGGTTTTGGTTGGATGCATTGACAGGTAAAGACTTCTTAACGACAGGTAGGACCAAGCCATTATTGTTTGAGAATCTTAAGAAGGGTATACAGACTGGTAGTATTTGTATGATAGATAATATTACCGTGACAGAGCTTCGGAGTATTACGGTAGATGAGAAGGGTATCTTGCGGTTTGGTGATGATATGGATACTCACTGTGATAGTGCGATGGCAATGTCATTGGCATATTGGTGTTTGAATAGTGTTAAGATAAAGCAGAGTGCATATTTACCGGATTGGATTATAAGTCAGAAGGCAGATAGGGTACAGCAATCGGGTGGTGTAAGTCCACAGTTACATAGGAGATATTAGTGGTGGTGTTGGTAGCATGTGAAGAAAGTCAAACAGTAACGAAGGCATTTCGTCGAGCTGGTATTGAGGCTTATAGCTGTGATATACAAGATTGTTCTGGTGGCCATCCAGAGTGGCATATTAAGGGTGATGCATTGAAAGAGGCGTATAGTGGTAAGTATACGTTGATGATAGCGCATCCACCGTGTACGTATTTAAGTAAAGCTGGTGCAAGGTGGATGTTTCCCACGGCTGGCAATCCTTGTCCAGATAGGTTGCTTAAGGCGATGGAAGCGAAAAACTTTTTCATGAAACTGTTGAATGCTCCTGTACCGTTTGTAGCTGTAGAGAATCCAACGCCATTAAAGATTTGTGATTTACCCAAGCATACCCAGGTAGTGCAGCCTTATGAGTATGGTCATCCGTATTCCAAGCGTACATTGTTGTGGTTAAAAGGTTTGCCTGAACTAATACCTACCCAGGTTGTTGATGAGTACAAGCCATTTTTGCCAAGCAATACGAGTCGTTTTGCTCGTGGTAAGGGTGGTTCGAGGGGTGTAGCTCGTAATGCCAAGGAAGCATCTGTAACGTTTAATGGTATAGCGGATGCTATGGCCAGTCAGTGGTTAGATTTTATAACTAAATAAGTGATGTTGGTTTAGGATATGGAAGTATTGGGTACTGAAGTAGTTTTCTAAGCTGTTGTTTTTGTTTCTTAGTGCCAAGTAGTTTAACGTATCTGTGTTTTGGTACATTTTGTTTGTGTAGCTTCCATCCTTTGGCTTTTGCTTGTTTGATAGTAATATTTACGCCGTTTTGTCTTGGATGCTTTATGTTTCCGTTGGTGTCGATGTAGTAGGTAGTATACTTTCTGGTTGTGCCACAGTATCACCAGCTCATTGCTTGATATACACCACCATGATGGCCTTGTGCTGTATCTGCAAAGCTTAGAATGGCTTTGTATGGTTTTTTGTTTTGCTGTATTCTGTATTGCTGCAATGCTTTAATAGCGGCTGCTACAATCTGGCTGGCTGGTGTTTTACAGTCTGGTGTAAGTGCTAGTCGTCCAAGCTCAATGACATATTGTTTATGCTGGTGTCCTAGTATACTACTGCGAACATTTTCACTACATGGTATTTGAAAACACACAACACCAACAACACTATTATTCTGAAACACTCCGAAGCACGATGCATTGTTACTGCAGCTTTTTAGATAGTGGTGTTGTTGTAAAAGAAGTCTGGCTTCCTTTATGGTTATTTTGTGAATAGAATATTCATTCAATGTAAAGAGTGACAGCTGTTTCATAATCTACTATAGTTATAATAGCTGAAGCTAGATTGTTTGTCTAGCTTTTATTGGAGAGCTTAATGTTTTGTCCTGAATGTGGTAAAACGCCTTGTGTGTGTGGTATGCAAACATGTAAGAAGATAGGTGTTTTAGACTTAGTTACGTTAGAATACAATGTAGAAGGTAAAGTGTTTCGTGTGGTTATACCGTTTGATTTAGTACGTCAGTACAAAGACTTGTATGATAGTATACGCATAATGGATGCATCCGGTAACATTATTGAGTATAGTAGTGTTAGTAATAGTGTTGTTGGTGGTAAGGAGAAGTATCATGGCAAGAAGCAATAAAGAGATTGTGCATTTGATTCGTACAGTGTTGGATGAGCACAATGATTTTTATGACCAACAGAGAGCTGAGCTGAAGCGATACCGGGATGTATATGAAAACCGTTTTTGGCAGTCAGAGTACATGGATGACACGATGGTGCGTGTCGAGACGGCGGATTGTTTTGGTTATGTTGAGGGTTTTATTGCTAGTCTTTTTAGCCGTAATCCTGCTGTGGTTGTGGCCAAGGACACGTCAATCATTGAAGGCAATCCAGAAATGGCCCAAGAGGTTGTCAATCGTTTTTTGTTTGATAAGAGAGAACAGCTAGAGATAGCTTCCCGCCTCGCTCTTATTTATCCTTCCTCATTCCTCAAATTGTCCCCGACAAATAGCACGGATATGCTTGAAAAGGTCAGCGTCCGTGCTATTCCTTGTTGGGAGATTATACGAGACTTGGATGCATCGAGCTGGGATGAGCAGCGTTATGTAGCTCATACGTACTATCTGAGTGTGCCGGAGGCTAAGGAGAAGTTTGGCAATAAGAAGTGGACGGCTATACCCAAGGTGGACTTCTTTACGCCACAGGAAAAGTACACTGGTGTAAGTGAAGACTTGCCGGATGATTACTTGTATATCCAGGTAGTTGAGTTTTACGATATGGCTTATGACATGTTGTACTTCTGGACACCAAACTACAGTGATGGTGAGTCGCTGTTGGAGAAGTCGCAGATACCCATCCGTACCTATGACGACAAGCCAATCAGTCCTATCTGTCCGTTGTACTATGCACGTAGACCAGAGAAGCCGATGCTTGGCATGAGTGCTGTGTCTAGGGTGTATGACCAGTTTTATGAGAAGAATATTCTAAGAACGTATTGGGCCAACAGTGTACGTAGAGATTCAAGGCAGTATCTGTATAAGGAAGGTGCTTTGGATGAAGAGGCGTTGGCTAAGATTACTGCCGGCATTGATGGGGCCATGATACCTGTTGATGAGCCTATACTGGATGGTGTTATCCGTGCTGTGGGTGTAGAACCGCTTAGTGGTAACTTTGACCGATACTTGAACTACATTGAGCAAGACATTAACCGTGGTAGCATCTTAGCCCCGTTTAGTCGAGGGGAAGCGACCAAGGCGACGGCTACAGAGGTTACTGCGCTTGCTCAATATTCTGCAAGTGAGATTGGTAAGCTAGCTCGTGAGCGTGACAATGCGATTGAGAGATTGGCCTTGGTGTACTTACGGACCATTAGCTTGTTGACTGAAGACAATGAACAATCTGTGATTGAGGTGAATCAGTTACCCAAGGTGATTACTGTACAGGACTTGGATGCCAAGTTTCGTATTGTAGCACTTGATCAGTCAAGCACACCGTTGTCTGAGGCTTTAAAGCGTAGTAACTTGGTGCAGCTGCTGCCAGTGCTTACTCAACTGGGTGTATCTCCAGAGAAGATTAAAGAGGAGATAGTACGTCTTTATGACCTACCAGAATCTTTTATGGAATCACCACCACAACCACCACTACCACAACAAGGGATGTCAGGAGCACCAGAAGAGGCCGCTATGAATACATTACCTGGTGATATAGGCGCACAAGGTGAAGTACCCACACAACAGTTAGCACAGATGCTTGGTGGAGGTATTTAATGCCACGATACACATACGGTTGTCATCACTGTGATAAAGAACATACGGTTATCGTAAGATTTAGTGACCCAGACCCAGATATATGTGGGATGGACACTATTGATAGTGGTTGTGGTGGTAAGTTATATAGAATGATTCGTGCGCCACGGGCCCACAGTAGCTGGAATACAAGTCGTTATGGTGTGAATGGATACTTCAGTAAAGCATTGGGTAAGCACGTAGAATCTCCACAAACAGAGCAAAAGATTATGGAATCTCGTGGCTTTGTGTGTGAAGCTGACTTGCCAAAGGACCGTTGGGATAGCGCAGTAGAAACGCAGAAGGCTAGAGTGGCCGAACAAGATAAAAGCATCGAAACCTACACAACCGCCTTGAAAAGTGGTAAAACAAAAGAAGAAGCCGTTGTTGCTGCGTTTCCAGCACAGGATGCAGTTAGCGGTAAACTAGATAAAACATGGGGTACAAAATGAAAGAAGAAATGATGAACCAACCTGGAATGGCAATGGAGATTGAGATTCAGGGAGCGGAACAAGAAGATGAGAATATGTTTGGTGATATGGCACCTCGTGGCCGTTTTACTGCCAAGGCATTAAACAATCTGGTAAAGGCAACCAACCGTTTGCTGCCATTGTTTGATCAAACCCCAGACTACCCATCATTCAATGAGGACATTACAGAGTTTCCAACAGACTTTGTACGTGTTTTGGCCATGTTTGAAGGTGCTGTCAATGGTGCTATCGAAGAAGGTGTTCTAGATGAGGAGATGGACTTTGACATGAGCGAAGTCACTGGAGACGAGAATATTAACATGTTGGCTGGCAAGCTTAACCGTTTAGTGAATGACCGTTCATTTAAGAAGTATCTTAAGGATATGCCACAAGGAGAAGGTGAAGATACCGAGATTGACGAACCTGATATGGCATCTAATGAAAAGATGGAAGATGAGGACGTAGACGCATTGTTTATGGAGCGTATGTAATGCCCATTAAGAAAACCAAAGGTGGCTACAAGATTAAGAATGTAAAGGGCAAGTCTCCTACCAAGGCAGCTGCCAAGAAACGTTTAAAAGCCGTAAAGATTAATCAACGAACCAAACCCAAAAAAACAGGATGTTCCTGTCATAAAAACAAAAGGAGATAACATGCAAGACACTACCTCTACCGAGACTGTCGAAACCGTAGAAACTGTAGATACTGATGTTGCAGATGCAGCAGAAACTGATGTTGCAGATGCAGCACAAGTAGACCCAGAAGCAGATACTGTAGCAATGACGCTAGAAGAGCTGCTGTCGATTGATGACCTATTGGACATTAATGAAGAGGAATACGAAGAGTTTACAGAAGATGCCAACCACACTGGGATGAACCCACTACATGAGTGGATGAAGCATATTCCAGAGGATGTACGCAAGCATGTAGCGAATATCCGGTCCTCATATACTCGCAAAACGCAAGAGATTGCACAGATGCGTAAAGAGTTGGAAGAACAACAACGTGCTTTGCTGCAACAACAAGAACTGGCTGTAAACAACCCATACTTACAGCAAGCAGAAGCAGAGTTGGCCAAAGACCAAGAAGAGTACGACTTGTACACACCAGAGGGTATGCAAGCCGAGATTCGTCGTCAAGCTGCACAGATGTTGCAAGATATGATGAAGCCAGCACAGCAAGAGATTCAGATGAAGCAGCGAAAGATGCAGCTGGAACAGTTTAAGTCTGACAACCCTGAGCTGATGGATGATGCTTACCGCCTTCCTGTTGCTGAGATGTTACAGGCACGACCAGAGCTTAAATTGGAAGATGCGTTTTACATTGTAAAGGCCAAAGTCGATTCAGAACGACTAAAGTCTGAGCGAGCTCAAGTAGCCGCCCAACGGTCAGAGCGTCGTGAAACATTGCGTAAAACATCTACTGGTACGTCTGCTACACCTTCCGGTCCTCCTGAGTTTAGGGATGCATGGGAGGCCTATCAATATCACAAAAGTCAAAACGCTAAGAAGTGAGGTAACCTATGGCCAGAGGTAGACGTGATGTTTTCAAGATTATTGTTCACCATTCCGCATCCCCCAAAGACACAACGGTTTCGCAAATTCGTGACTGGCACGTCAACGGTAATGGCTGGAACGACATTGGCTATCATTATATTATTTTGGGTGATGGTACATTGGAACGAGGACGCTCAATAAACAAAACTGGTGCACATTGTCGTGGTCATAATAGAGGTTCTATTGGTATATGTGTTACTGGAAACACCAGTCAAGAACCACCAACAACAGCACAAGTAGAATCATTGTTTGGTACACTTAAAATGCTACTTGAGGATTATAACCTTGAGCGTTCAGACGTTTATGGTCATCGTGACTTTGGCAATACTGAGTGTCCAGGTGATTGGCTTTATACTCTTTTACAACAGTTCCGACAAGGATTGTGTTGACAATCCAATAACATAACTGTATGATAACATTGTTGAAAGGACTACATGTAGCACCCCGACAACAGACATTCCGAATGGAACACGTTTTTTGAATTCATACAAAATAAACTCTAATAGGTGATTATCATGGCTATTTCTAATGATTTGCTATCGTCAACCTTGTTTTCCATTCGTGATGGCGAAGTTGACGAACTCTTTCAAAAAGTTGCATTCCTAGACAATGCAAAACGATTCAACGGTATTGAATACGAAGATGGTGGTATTAAGATCCAACGTCCTCTTTCTATCGCTGAACATTCTCAGATTACTAACCTTCCTACTGGATACGAAGCAGTTAACTTGGCTGTTAAAGACGTATTGCAACCTGCTATCTATGAGTGGGCTGACTTTACTGCTCCTATCGTTATCACTAAGAAAGAAGAGTTAGAGAACCAAGGCGAAAAGGCTATCGTAAAGATTGTCGAAGCTCGTATGCGTTCTGTTATGGGTATGCTTCGTCGTGAGTTGAACAAGCAGCTGTTGGCTGGTTCTTCTACTATCTTGACTAGCGTTAATACCTTGAACGGTAATGTCTCCGGTGGATTCTTTGAGGCTGTCGCTGCTGGTTCACAGGTTAATACTGTTGGTGGTGTAAGTAAAACTACTTACCAATCTACTACTGGTTGGCAAAACCAATTCCAAGATGTTGGTTCAGCATTTGGAACTGATGGTATCCGTTTGATGCAACAGTTGTCTATTCAGGCAAACAGTGTAACTCACATGGGTGAAGTACAGGCTGTATTAATGTCTGAAGCATGTATGGCTAACTACCGTCGTGCTTTGTTTGCTCAAGAGCGTTATATCAACGAAAAAACTCTTGACGGTGGACGTATGCAGTTGGCCTTTGGTGGTTCTGTAGTTGAACAAGACCTTGAACTTGGTTTTGATTATGGTTCTGACAAAGTGTCTGCTTACTTCTTAAACTTCGATGGTGTGAAGCTTTGTATGCACAAAGATGCTGACTTTGCTGTATCTCCGTTTGAGCATATCTCAGGAACCACTGCACGAGCAGCACAATTGTATGTTAAAATGCAGTTAATCGCTGACCATCTTGGTTCATGTGGTATCCTTACTAACGCTGAAACTTACCAATAAGGGGGATAGTCATGGCTACTCAAAACATTATTCAATATCTCGAAACTCAACAATATTTTGCTGACCAGCGTGATGGTTCTACGACTTCTATTGGCATTGAAGCCATGAATCGTCGTCAGATTGAAACCTTTTTGGCTGGTGCTGCTATTGCTGCTAACGACTTGGTTGCTTTGGACTTTTCAGCAACCGGTGATGGCACTATTGGCATTACTGTTGTTAAAGCCGATAGTAGTTCTACTGATAGTATTGCTGTAGTTGGTTTTGCTTTAAATGCTGCTGCTACAGGTGAAACTGTAGATGTTACTATTGCTGGTATTCACGCAAGTGCAAATGTTGCTGGTGCTGTTGCTAAAGGTGACCGTTTGTCAATTTCTGCTGTTGCAGGACAAGCTGACACCTATGTTAACTCAGATACTGTACCAGTTATTGCATATGCATTAGAAGATGATACTGCAAACGTTGCTTCGGTGTTTGTTATTAAACAAATGTAAGTTTGTTTATTCGTGTTGATTGTTAAGGGTGGGTGTGTTCGCATCCACCCTTTTTTCTTGGAGGTTGCATGGCCAATCTAAAAGCATTGCGTGAAAAGATTAAGAATATTACGGATTATTCTCCAGAACTTCAACAGTTTAACGACCAAGTTGATGAGCTCATTAATGATGCGTATTACAGCATCTGGACAATGAAGCGATGGAACTTTGCAACGAAGCTATCAACGCTTCGTTTTCATGTAGATATTACCGCCTTTACCGACCTTGAAAATACAGGCTTGGCATCTGTGAATATGAACATTCAAAGAGGTGAACGCAAGGCTACACTATCTACTAAGATTGACCGATTGCATAATCCAGATATCTGGGAAGGTCAACCAATTGAGATTGATACTATGGAATATACTATTTCCAAAGTTATCTCAGACAATGAAATATTATTGGACCGAGCGTATGAAGGTACAAGCTATACAGACTATACAGGATGGAAGATCAAGAAGCGTTGGTATGACCTTCCAGAAGATTGTTTGGAGCTGCTTTATCTAGGCCATAGAGACTACCCATACGTATCGGTAACAGGTTCACAGAATCCATACGGTAAGTCTACTGCTATTCTTCCAAGACGTGAAGAGGACTTAGACTTGCGTGTTGACCGTGAGATGTCGTATGCCGAGGGATACATAACAAGTCCAAGTGTTATTGTTCCTCCAGGAGAAAAGATTGAACTGGAAGTTACGGAAACAACTGGTAACTTTCCAAACGGCAAGTATTATGAGTTATGCTGGGCTTTTGTAAAAGATGGCAAAGTTGGTGGTTTGTCTGAATCTTCGATTGTACACTTTGGTGGTCATAACAAAGGTATTAATGTAAAGTTTATATCTTGGGATGATGAAGTAATACAGGCCGACGGATACAACGATAAAGACAAAGTAGCTACACAATGGGAAGGATACCGTAAGGTTGTTTTATGGAATAAGAACTTTGATAAAACAACCGGAGAACGTAGAGGATTGCCATGTTGGTTATATGTTACTGTTGGTGGTAGTAATAGAAATGAATCTGATTATTTAGATGAACTGGTTGTTGCTGATACTGCTGGTAATGTAGAGATACTGAATACCAATCAGCTGGACAATGGCTCTAAGCGATACATTGAGATTGATGGTTTACATCAGCGCATCCGTCCATATCCACGAGTAAACGGTTACGACTTTGAAGTAGAGCAAGTTACCAGTGGTGCAGATATTATTGTATATCATGACTATGTACGTGAAGGTGTAATACGATACCTGGAAAAGCCAAAGGACTTGTTGTTGTCTACAGATGTACCCAAGATGCCGTTTGAGTTTCATCAGCTTATTGTGTACAAAGCCCTTGAAGATATCTACTTAAAGCTTGGTCAACAAGGATTGGCAACAACCTATGAACGCAAGTACATGAAAGAAGTTAACGGTCTGGCCAAGCGATACGTTGATAAGATTGATCAACGAGTGGTGAGAGGTCGATTTCACATGGCTTATGGTAAGCCCACATATGATGGTAGTACGTTAAGGAGACTGTCATGAAACCACAACGGCTACGCTCCTTTGTGCCTTGCCGTGGTGTAAACCAAGTATTAATACCACAGTTAGGTGATGCGGCTAATGTTTTAAACTGTCGATATTCTCCAGAAGGTGGATGGGTTGGTGATGTGGGTTTTGAATCTTGGTGGAAGGCTCCATCAAGTTGGACAGTAAGCCCTAGTTTCTTAGAGGACTATTTTAGTGCTAAGGTAGATTCATGCTACCAATGGAAGCGACAAGGCACCAATGATGTTTACACGTTTGTGGAACAAGGTGGAAGGCTATATTACATATTGGGAAATAAAGGCCAAGGAGGTACATATACCGGCGCATTTTATGACGACGATATTGTTCTCGTTGATAGTGCTCGTTATGTGCCTAAATTGGGTGACGTTGGCAGCCAATATATTAACCTTGGATCCAGCCTACTTATTATCAATGGACGAGATAGAGCCATACTTTTCAGTGGAGACGAAGTTTGGCGTGATTTTGGCTTTGTTATCTCTACTGGTGGTGCAGATCCACAAGATGTAGATACAGACTATCAAGATGGTGATGTGCTTACTGCACCAGCTGTATACTTTGGGCCGGCTACTGTACATGGTTTAGGTGATGTTGAAGAGAATCAAAACTACGAATATGAATACAGAATGTCATTCATATCAGACTTGGGTGCTGAATCTCCATTAAGTGGCGTACAAAGCACTGATTGGAGACTGGATGGCTCTAGTGCTGATTATCGTTATGGTGTGGTCTTCGACCTTCCTGTGGGGCCTGTCGGCACTGTTGCTAGACGACTATACAGAACCAAAGAGATTAACACCAATGGTAAGATATTTTACTTTGTAACTCAGATAAACGAAAACTGTAGTCGCTTCTACGTAGATGCCTTACCAGATAGATACTTAGTTGATACAGCACCAACACTATCACAAAGCGCAATCACTAATACAGATTGGCGTTATGGTGAAGTCTGGGATAATCGACTGTGGCTAGCCAAAGGTGACCGATTAATCTACAGTAAGTCTGGTATCTTTGAGCAGTTTGGTTTAACTGACTACTTTACTGTACCAAGTGCGTTTGGTGGAGATATTACACAGGTACAGGCGTTTTATAACAATCTGATTGTATTTAGGGAAAGTGCCATAAACATTGTGTCGTTTGGAGATAATACTTACTACATGTCCACTATCACCAGCACTATTGGAACAACAGCTCCAAACAGTGTCGTGGTTATTCCTCAGCTTGGTGTTGTGTTCATGAATGAACAAGGCATCTACATGTTGACTGGAGGCCTGAATGGTGGTGCAAGCTTGGAAGTACAAAAGATTAGTGGTGGTATTGATCAAGAGCTCAAGCGGAGAAATATGCCTATGCTTCATAAAACTGTAGCCGCCTACAGTGCTAAGGAGCGTGAGGTTTGGATGCACTACCCAACCGCTGACAGTATTGTTCCAGATACCGGTGCTGTATTGCATTTAACACCACAGGTGCCTATGTGGTCATTTCGTACCAATGTGGAAACACCAGAAGCATCTTACTGGTCTGCTATATCTACAACAGTTGATGGTTACTTCTTATTGGGTAATGCACCTGAATGGACTATTGCTCAAGGTCAAACTACTGATAAGTTTGGTCCCTTACAAGTTATGTCAAACAGCAACACTTGGGGCCAGAAGGCATTAATCTCTACTTTAAGTGAAGCTGCAGCAACGTTAACCATAACGGCTACAAACAATCCCGGACACGAATGGGAATCTGAATGGTACGGCTACAACGATAACTCAGTGAAAATACGATACTACAGTATTGAGCTGCGTATCTTATCGTTTGGTGATAATGGATTCGACTTTTACTATTCTACTGACTACTCATACGAAGAAGAGCCTACTTCTACACAAAAGCAAGCTCGTTCAGAAACAGTGTTTACAACGAAGGAAGATGCTGTTTTTGGGGAGATAGATGCATCTGTAACTAAGGTTCCATTTACTATTAGTGAGAATGTTTTACGTGTAGGTCGCTTAATTACATTACGATACGATGTAAACACACAGCTAATAGACCAGTTTAAGTTTGGTATTCGGACTACAGACGAGCAACAATTTCATCTTTTATCGTTTAACGTGTTGTCGGATGCTGTTGGTATGCCAGCATTGAACCAGTCTACTCGTGTACAAAAGGGGCAGTCACGATGAAAGTATATACTCAACATGGTCAAAAACGGTTTGATCAAGTCAAGCCAGAAAGCATTAACGACAATACTCGTGAAACCATTGGTGTTTACAATGGTCGCTTAGATGGTCAAAACATGCCAGTGGGTAGCATTGACAATACAAAGTTTGTACCATGCGATGTAACAGATAACAGCACGTCAGATTTGTATGCGTTTACTTGGACAGGTCAAACACAAGACTACTACTTTATGCGTCGTTGGCAAGACCTAGAATCAGTAGCAGATGGCATCCACAAGCCATTGGTATATTTTGACCTTCAAACAGAAGATTGGTCTAGTGGATGGAACAACCTAACAGAGGTAGACACTACTTTTGAAGAGTTTGTCTTAACGTTTCAGTCACAAGCTGGTACATTGAATGGATGTTTTGATATTAACTTCCGTCATGGTTGTGATGTAGATACAGTATCTTTAACAGTCTATGTAACTGGTGAAGAGTGGTGGACTCGATGGGGATTGTTTTGTAACGATGTGCTGATTGCAGAAACTGGCCGTGTGTACCCAAGACTTGAAAGCCTTAGTATTCCATTCAGTATATCTGTAGGTACACAGCCTATAAAGCTTGAGTTAAAGTGGCAAACTGTAAACACAGATGTAAGACCAGCTGCTGGTGCTAGTGAACCATTTAGTAAACTAGAGATATATGGTGCATCTATATGGGCCTGTAATACAAAGAGGTAAGCATGGGAATCGTAGGGAATCATTACTTTGATGATGGTAGTAAACCTACTGCTGCGGAGTTAAATGCTGTATATGATAGTGTTGCTGCTGGTAGTATAGAAGATGTTAATGCTCAAGTTGACTGGGCTAACCGATACCACTTCAGTACAAACAATCGCATTGTAGCGTTTGACACGTTTGATTATGATGGTCAAACAGATTGGCCTATGACCAGCACCACCTACACCACTATTGAAAACGTATCACCTACAAAAAGTCAAGTTGAACCAAGTTACACAACACATGGCAAAGCGTTATTACGAGTACAGGCATCTGGTTTGGTTAGTACACTAGACCTAGATGAAGATGACGGTGATGGTACGGATGCTCAGATACCATACAACACGTATGCCTTTCGTTTATTGATGACGGTAACAAGTAGTGGTGGTGGTGTAACAACAGTGACTTTGGCTAACTGTACTTATAGCCTAACTGCTAGAGCTGCACTTACGAATAGCACTTCAGGACTGAATAAAAACCGGTATGGTATTCAGTGGCGGTGTTTTGGGTTTAGTGGCCTATATCCCCTTGCTGTCGGAGACACAATCGACAAGATTGAACTCCAAGCCAAAGTGGGTAAGTCTGGTAATACTGTAAACATTCGACACAATCACATTCAGATGATTGTAGTGGAGAACTGATGGGATACCCAAAAGCATATACCTACGTAGACAATACTGTTTTAAGTGCTACCAATCAGGCATCCAATGAAGATGGTTTGCGTGAATATGTAAACCAAGAGATTATTGCTGCAGATATTGCTGCAGATACATTGACTGGTGAAGTTATTGCGCTTCCTCGAATAATCTCTACAGTGTATACAACAGACTTTGTAACTAAGACTTTACAAGCTCAAGCAAAGATACGGGTAAAACAACAATATGCTTGGTTTACCAGTACAACCAAGGGCATTAACCAAGTGTCTACGACTGTACAAGATTATCAGTCTATGTACGATACTGGTGCCGAGGTGTACATACCTGTTGACAATACAACAGTGATGATAACAATAGCGTTCAAGGCGTTTGCTCAAGAGAATAGTACAGTTACTGAAAGTCCAGGACAAGGTCGATGGGCCAATCAGTTTATCTTACAGTATGAAAAAGATGGAGTGTACAAGCGTTACGATGGCACCCGTCAATATGTGTTCGAGAATACGACTGCTGCAGATAGTGCATTGGAGCCAGTAAAGACTGGATTGGATAGTGGAGAGAGTGGTATACCAGCTGGTCATCGAAGCATAATGATAACTCGTATGCTAACATTAGATGCAGGTCGATACAGGTTTACAGTAGTGTTAAACCCAAAGGTAGAGAAAGGTAATATTAACTGTCAATCTTTTACGATTGAAACATTTCATGTGTAGGTGATTATGGAACCGTTAACTATGGCAGCAATATCGGCTGGTGCAACCGCCTTAGGTTCATTGCCAAAGGCTATCCCAAGTCGATATGATAGAGAACAAAAGAAGCGTTTACAAGAGTTAGAGCGTCGTCAAGAGATGGGGTTGCTTGGTTTAACTGAAGCAGAACGAGCACAGATTGAATCGTCTCTTCGTGGGCCACGAGAACAAGCCCAGCGTCGTAGTGATGCTGAGATTGCCAGGTTAAGTAGTCCAACCGTACAACCTGGTCAACAGCTTATGGCTGCACAGATGGGTGCAGAAGGTCGTCAACGTTTGGAAGCAGACTTGGCTAGTCAGATACTTGGTCTAGACTTACAGAAGAAAGCACAAGAAGAAGCCGATATCGAAGCATTAAGAGCCGGTCAAGAGTTAAAGCGACAAGAGCGCATTGAATCTGCTCTTGCTCCTATACAGGCTGGTGCTGAGTCCTATGTAAGCCAGATGGGATTGGAACGACTTATTAACGTTGCCAACCTTACACCAGAACAGCGTCAAACATATCTGCAAAATGACTTACAGCTAGGCACAGAAGAGGCATCATTGTTAGAGTTAGAACCAAATGTAGAAGCGGCTATAACAACAAGTTTGGGTACACCTGACTTAATATCTCAAATATCTCAAACCGAAACTCCTTCAAGCACGTCATTATTTACAATGCCTACAGATGAAGAGTTGGCTGCTATGAGATTATTAGAAATGCAAATATTAGAACGTCAAAAAGCGCAACAAGACTTAACACTACGAGGACGATAAGATGCCTATTCAACAGATTGGTGGACGTAACGTATACGTTATAACAGGTTCTAACAAAGATCCACGACTTACCAGTACAGGCCAATCATGGGCAAACTTGGTAACACAGCAGAAGTATATGTTGTTTCAAGAAGCGCAAAAGCAAGCACTTCGAGAAGCACAGCTGGAAGAGGCCGACTTCCAAACACAAGTTCGTATTGTACAGGACCAACGTAAGGCATTGCAGCGTGAGATTGAGCGTAATCGCAAGACTATTGCAGATATGCAAGCTAAACAGTTAACTGAGAATGCTCGTAGAGAACGTGCCAACCAATCAGCAATTAATAAAGGCATATTGGCTAGTCAGCGTGCAAGTAGTAGTAGTGGTGGTGGTGGTAGAGTGCCTACTCAAATTTCACCAAATATATCGGATGTTGATGCTTTTTATCGTAGAAAGATTCAAGATGAACAGAACAAAGTTGATGATATTAAGGCTGAGATTCTTAGACTAGAAAAAATTAAAGCTCCACTGCCTTCGAGTAAAAGAGCAGCATATGATAAACAATTAGAACCATTATACGATAACTTAAGAAATGCTGAAACCCAACGTAATCTAGTAGAATCAGACCGTGACGATCTTATTGCCTCCTTTGGAACACCAGAGTTTAATCAAAGATATCGTCAGTTGTTTGGCGTTAAAACTGGTGGCCAAACAAGACCATCTGCTCCAAGGCAAACAACACAACAGACTGATGCAGCCAGTGCAGAGATACAGCAGTTAGAGCCTATATCAGTTGATGTTAGTCCATATGAATCAGAGATTGATAGGTTAACAACAGAGTTAAAAGCCTTGGAGATGCCCACACGTCGTGAACAAGATGTTATTCAGAGACAAAGTGAAATCTACCAAGAAAAGTTTGGTCGTGGCCGTGGTGCACAACCAGTAGATAGACAGGTTGAAATGGATGTGCTTGGTGTCCAACCAGAGCCAGAACCCATTGTAGAAGAGCCACAACCAGAGCCTACGCCTATTGTTGAGGAAGTACAGGCAGAACCAGTAGTAGAGGAGCCACAACCACGTCAATATACTGTACAACGTGGCGATACTTTGGGTGAGATATCTCAAGAGATGTATGGCACACCTAGTCGATATATGGATATTGCTGAGGCAAGTGGTATACAAGACCCAGATGTTATTAGAGAAGGACAAGAACTTACTGTGCCTCCTTCACCAACACCAACACCATCAGACAATCGTGAGGCCCTAAATAGGATTCGTGCCTTGCGTATGCGTCCAGAACGCCTTGCGAATATTGGTCGTCGGATGAGCATAGAAGATATGATGGTGCAAGAGCCAGCAGTACAAGAGGTTCCAAGCATTAAACAGAAGTTTGAATCTGTGGCCAATCAGCATCCAAACCAGAAGAAGTTACTGGCTATCAATCTATTGCAACAGTATGCACAAGAAATGGGTGTTACTAGTCCTGAATATGCCAAGGTTAAAGTACAGGTATTACAGCAGCTGCAGCGTAGTTTGGATCCAAAGAAAGCACGCAATCTGAAGAAGGTGCGTAAGAATCAAGATGAATCACCAGGTAACTACTACAACCTTGGTAGCATGGTTAGTGGTGTGAATGAAGATAGTCGTCGTTTGGTTGCATCGTTGTTTCCAGTATCAGATGATACTAGGTCTGATGAGATTGAACGCCTATACAAAAATGCACAGCAACAGATTAAACTATCTGTACAAAACAAGTCTCAAAAGCGCAAAGCATTGGAACTACTAGACCTACAATATCTGGCGGTCTTAGAAGATAAAAGGTGATATATGAAGCCAACCAAGAAGGAACTAGCCTTATATGAAGGTGATGAACTTATACCTTTACAAGATGAGCTGGAAATAACAGACGAAAAGCTTAGAGACGAGTTTGAGTTTCTTGTTGAATATGCGATTGAGTTTAAGGAAGTTTCAGAAGGTCGTTCCCTTACTGCTGAAGAAAAACAACAGATTGAAACTGACTTACGTACTGAGGTTAGTAAGGGTAGGCCATCTGGCTTTGGGGCTAAGTTTCAACCAGCAGCGTTGCCATTGGAAACTGCACGACCGCCAAGTGACAAGCCTACACTTGGTGAAGCAGTGTCTATTCAGCAAACCGCTAATGTTACTGGTCGTAAAAGGCCAGCAACCTTTAGTCCTGAAACAGACCTAAATGTACAAACCAAACAAAAGTTGGTTGAGATGTTTAAGGCATCTCAGACACCAGAAGCCGGGGTATTGTCTCCAGTAGGATTAGAAGAAGCTGAAAGAGACGCTGAAACAAATGCTGAAAGTTTTGTATAGGCCTATGGCCGATTGGGTGAAAAGTTTCCTGGCATGTCTCCAGAACAAAAGATGGAAGAGGTTATTGCTGCACTGCAGACAATGAATGACGTACCAACCATCAAAGAATCTGCACTAGACCCATCGGCTCCAACAGTCAAGTTTAAGGGTGAGGACTGGTATGACAAGCTGGCCCAAGCCTTGGAAGGCAATGTAATAGAGGGTAGCATTAAGGGATATTCGCCAGTACAGGCTGATATTCTGTCGTATCAGATGAAGAATCGGATTGACGGATATGCTAACAGAGTATTGAGGTTAATGTATAATGAACCGGCCAAGTTACGTACAGTAAAAACGCCTAAAGGTAACTTTACGGTTCCTGAAGAAGTGTTTGAATATATTGGTACTGTTGGTCTTGGTACTATCTATGACGATGATACAGACCTTGCTATTCGTAAGGCATATCGTGGTGAAGAAGGCCAGCATTATCCTTTAAGAAACTTGCAAGATGTACCTATTAGCAAAGCACCACAACGAAATAAACATGCAAATGCATTGGCCAAAGTACGTGCTTACAATCGCATTGACTATGATTGGACAATAGACCCAGAGCGACGAGACTTTATTATTGATCATCTTGATGACTTTAAGGATGAAGGCTGGTTTACTACTACTACTGCGTTTGGTGGTGTATCTGAAACGGGTACGAGCTGGTTGTTGCGTAATGCTTTTGCGTTTCCTAATCTGTTAACTGGTGCTGCTATATCTGGAGCAAAAGAGATAGCTGATATTGGGATTGAGTTAGCAACAGGTGAAGAAGCACCATTGGCAAAGGCCACACTTGCTGAACGACAAAAGAACGCACCATTGTACGCTGAAGATTCTTTTATGGCTGATATCTATGATTCTATTGCTCGGAACAAAGGATTCTTAGATGAGGGTGAAGTTCTTATAGATGCCTTTGATATTGAAAACCCTTATGCCAAAGGTGCTCTTTATGTAACGTTAGGTATTGCTGACTTAGCCAATCCAGACTTGGATGTTATAAGTGGTGCTCTTAAGGGCACACAAAAGGCCACACGTGCTGTTCAAGCAAGCCGTAGGTTGTATGGTAGCACTGATCTTAAACAAGCAAGGCAAGCGTTTGCTGAAGGGTTTAGCGACGAAGTATTAGATAGTTGGAACCTTATCTCTATGACCAACAACACTATTAAAAAGGTTGGTGGTAAAACAGTAGATAATCTAACAGACGGAGATATCCGTTTAACGTTTGGCCAACAGGTTTCTAGGAACTTAGAAGCCCAAGAGTTGTTAAATGCCGGGAAAGAAGATGAGCTGTTAGAGCTAGGTCTGGACAACACACCATACTATAAAAAGGTCCAAGAGGCCGGCAAAAAACAAGCCGATGAATACTTCTTTGGGAATATTCAACAAAATGCCAGAGCATCTGAACTGTATACAGAGTATCGAGATACACAACGATTCTTAGATGATGTTGAGGCCAATGGCTATGATAATGCTGTACGACGTGCCAAGGAACAAAAGCTTAACGTTAACTTTAAAACCGTAGACGATATTATTAAGACCGAAGCACCGTTGCCCATAGAAGATGCGTTGCCGTCTGTTCGTCGTGGTGTATCGACTGTATATGGTCGGGCTATTATGTTTGAAATGGCTCCCAGTATTAGAGATATGGAAGCGGTTGTACAAGTTACCCCTAGACTATATGCTGGTAAGAAAGTAGCAGATGAGATTCGTATTGTAGCGGCTATGAGCGATATTGGAAAACGCTTTGCTGCTTTGAATAATCTTAGGTTTGGCGAGGATACCAAACCGGCACAAGGTGCCGCTACAGAACTGTTTGGGGTGCCAACCATTAAGGAAGGTAGACAAACCAAGTTTTTTGACTTGTCTCCTTTAAGTGCTGAAGAAAAGTTTCAGCTTAAGATAGACCTAGACTACTTGAATATGTCAGCCACAGAGCGTGCAAGAATTATCGAAAACATTGATAATAATAAGATGTACAATGATGATCTTCGTATGATTATTGCTCGCAATACAGAGCGTGCATTGTTAACAAATGGCCGTGTTGCTACGATTGACGATATTAATAGATTAGATGATGTAGAACAAAAGAAGCTGTTAGAGGCTGCTGATTCTGCTGCTAGGTTAGGATTTCGAGCAGGTCCGTTGTTACAAGCGACTACGAGCTTCTTTTCCAATTTGATTGGTGAGCAGCTGTCTAAATATTTACCACCTGATAACTTTATTGTAAATAGACGTGCATTTAGAGGGGAAAAGGCTAAGGTTATGCAGCCACAGATAGACCTTCGACGCAATATGAACATTCAGCAAACCCGTGCATTAAAGAAGGCTCAGGGTCAGATTGCAACATTAGAGCTTAGAGCGCAACGTGAATACCAAAAATTAATCAAAAATATGCCGGCTGAAGAAGCATTGTCACGCATGATTGTTGGATTAGAGCAAGATGCATTGGGTCAGGTTAGTCAGATAGAAAACATTCAAGCAGCACTAAATTGGATGATGGGCCAGCTGTTTGTACGTGTTGATGTTAAGTCATCGGTTAAAGCAGATGCCAGTGCTGAATCATTGATTAATGGGTACGGCTCTAAGATAAGCAATGAGGTATTTTCGGCTGATGGTTTGGAATACAAAAAACACCTATTAAACCAAGTTGCTAGAGCGGCTATGGAAAACCCAAGTAGTTTATGGCCTAACATAGAACAAGTGATTCTGGACTTGAATAATGCATTGAAAAAGGAAACAGTTACGTACATAGATGCTGATGGCATCGAACAAACTGTTAGGGTTCGTGCTTTAACCTTACCGCCAGACCAAATACAGTTATACCGTGGTCGCAATATAGATACTGGTATGGCCCAGATTGCTCTTGGTACATACATGGCCACAGAGATTCGACGCATTACTAAGGAAATTATTGTCAATGAGATTGACGAACAGCTTATTGAGGTTGCTGTAGAGAATGTATTACCTGGTATAGATATCAAACAACAAGAATATGCAGACCTTCTTCGAGAAGCTACACAGATATTGTACGTTAATCGAGCAGTTACCTATGAGCGGTTAACAAGTGATATTGGTGTTGTTGTTCAAGATTATTATCGCCAGAAGGCATTAAGCATGCTGGATAATGTTGACCCAGACTTTAACTATCGCAACATTCGACCAGAGATAAAGAAGATGGTTGATGGCCTTAAGAAGAACATTAAGAATGAAGGCAAGGATGAAAAGGCTTTGTTCGATGAACTACTTGGGGAAGATATTGAAAAACAAGTCCAAGAGTACAACGAATACATTGATGAAATGTACACCTTAGAAACTGACAGGATTAAGCAAGAAGCTGTTGATATGCTTAAGAAGTACAAGAAGCAGAAGTTTGAGGAGTACGACCCACAGATTAAAAAGTACAACCGTAAGACAGATAAAGAACTAACAGCACCACTATATGCTAAACGCAACCGTGAGATTGCAGAGTATAAAAAGCAGTTACTACAACAGAAAAATGCTGAGCTTGAAATAGCTAAGCGTAAACGCAATGAGAGTAAAGACCAATACAAAGCATCCTTAGAGGAGAATAGACGTAAGACTGTTGCTCAGATTCAAAGCAAAACGACTGCTAGCATTGAAGGGATTGATGAGGCATGGGCCGCTACAGAAGGACTATCTGATATGCAGCTTATTAAGTGGCTGGAAGATAGAGACTTGCCGTTACCGTTTCAGGTACAGCAAATTAAGTCTGTAATGGAAACGGACTTTTTATCAGATGATGCAGCCAGAATAGTATCTGAGCAGCTGTACGACCAGTCACAGATAGTGATGCGCAACAACCGTTTGAACAATGACCATATAGTTCCGGCAGAACAAATGGTTGAGACGTTTGATAAGATGTTTGGCAAGAAAAATGAAACCTTGTTTAAGGCATTGATTGGAGAAAACGTTTATGATGAACTGTATGATGCGCTCCAAGGTCGTGGATATGGTTATGTTCAAGAAAACATTAAGAAGGTGTTACAAGAAGATCCAACCTTGTTTGATGAGGTTGATAAACTGCATGGTATAATGAAAACCTTGTTTTATACGTCTATTCTAGGTGCTCGTTTAAAGTATCATACCCAGAATATTCTAAGTGCTCCAGCTATTATCTATCAAACAATAGGTTCTAACAAACTGTTTGATGGAATGAATACCAAGCGATTGGCTGAAACGGCTGAGTTGATTGTTACAGATGGTGCGAATCCCGGTAGTCGTAACTACAGTAAGATTGCATTAACAACTCCTGATGGTCGTAGCTACACTTATGGAGACTTGTTTGAAGCACTGGAGGCTACAGGTGCTAAGACTGAGTTTACATATGTTTTATCGTCACTACGTGATGGTAAACTATTAAACGATATTCGACATGCTACTGAAAAACCCGGTGTTGGTATTGGCAGTGGTCCAATGAGTGTGTTGAATAATATGTTACGAGGTGCAAACTTTATAGGCGATAAACTTACTGGTTTTGCCAGTGGTTGTGATATGGCGTTTCGTAGTGCTGTGTTAATGAAAGCATTACAAGAAGGTCGTAGTTTGGATGAATCGGCCAAACTAGCCTCTCGTTCATTGTTTGACTACAATGAGATATTTTTTAGGGGTAATGGTGGTCGTTTTGTTAACAGTGCATTTGTGTTTACGTCATTCTTTATTGCCAATAATATCTCGTTAGTACGAGCATTTACTGATCCTAGTATCTTAAAACGATATGCATACACGTTGAAAGTTACTCGTGATATAAACAAGCTCTACAAGGTTATGAACGACGACCAAGAGTTACCATATGAAATGTATTATCCAGACTTTGCGCAACCACGTGTACGGTTTGGATACAAAGAAGATAAGGCTGGTCGTCAAGCATACTTTAAGATGCTACCACCAATACCAGCAATAGAGGCTTTACAGTTTCAAAGTGCATTGTTGTATGCTGGATTAGGTGGTGATTATAATCAACCAGCTGAACAAGTCTTTAATATGTTGGACCCGGCTTTAAAGAATCTATCGGATATTTTATTGGATACGAACTTTGCGAATGTGTATTCATATACGCCATTAACGTATGTGCAGTTTGCATCGTCTATTAGCAATGGTGATCCACAGGATATTGCGGCTCAGATTGAATACTTTACGGGCAGCCAGGTATATCCTCAGTATGTTGGTCCAGACAAGTTGAATAACTATAATGGTTATCTGTACAAGTTTAAGGACAAACAACAAGCAACAACATTTAAGAGAAGTTTTATACGAACCTTTGGTAGTTTAACTGGTATTGAAACAGCGATTAACTCGTACCTACGGCCGCTTGCTCCATCCGGTAGTACGTATGCTAGTTTAAGGCCAGAAGAGCGTTTGGCCGCTGGTCTTGGTTTATATACGCCAGCCCGTATGGACACACCAAGCCAGCAACAGCTTGACTTGATGAGGGCTATATTATCTAACGTGCGTAAGATGCGTAACCAATACGAAAAGCAGATTCAAGATATAGAATATCTTCCAGAAGATAATACAGATGAAGATTGACAAACCCTTGTAATCTTTGTATAGTTACGATGTTGCAAGAGCAGCATAAACATATTGGAAGAAGTAGGAGAAGATATGGCTAAGTTTGGAAAATATTATCATAGCAGCACCATTACTAATGATGTGGCTAGTATTGGCACCTCGTTTGATAAAGCTAAAGTACATACACATTCACTATTAAACAGTGCGCCAGACTTAAATGCTGGTCAACGGTTTCGTGGTTTTGTAGAAGGTTTTTATATTCGAGTTACCAATATTGCAGGTGGTAGTGCTACTCCAACAATTACACTACGGGTATCTTGTGATTCTGATGGAGATTACAGTTTCTTTCCAGATACTGATGGTGAACTTGCGCTGGGGCTAACCACTACTAATAGTGGTGTTGCTGTTTATCAGTTTCAGTTACCATTACAACAGTTTTTTAATAGCGATGAACTGTACGTCTTTATCAAGATTGACCAGGTTACATTTACGTTAGCAATCTGCTTGATTGTGTGGATTGATGAATGTCAGTCGCCAATCCCTTCGAACCTGAAGGTGGTGGCGGTACTGTAAACTTAGGTAAAGAAGAGCTCACAGACCAGTGTGATGGATCGAGTCAAAGTTTTACAGTTTCTGTGGCCTACAAAAGCGGAACGCTTCAGGTATATTGGAATGGGCTTCAGCAAACCTCTACAGAGATAACTGAAGATTCCCAAACAACCTTTTCTACCGATTTCACCCCCACAACAGACGATACTCTCGTCGCAATATTCATTGAGAAATAGGAGCTTATCATGGCAGTAACTATTAAAACCGAACAGATTCGCAATACGGCCGTCACGCCAGCGAAGATTGACTTAACCCAAACCTTTAGCTTTGCTTCTGGTATTCTTCGTGCTGCAACACCAGCAGGAGATTCAGATGTAGCTACCAAACAGTATGTTGATGGATTGCTTGCTGGACTTCACTGGAAAGAATCAGTACGTGTTGCAACCACAGCAAACATTACATTATCAGGCACTCAAACTATTGATGGTGTTAGCCTTTCAGCTGATGACAGAGTTCTTGTTAAGAACCAATCAAGTGCAGATGAAAACGGTATTTACGTTGTAGCATCTGGTTCATGGTCACGTTCGTCAGATATGGATAGTGGCGATGAGTTTCCTGGTGCTGCTGTATTTGTACGTGAAGGTACAGATAATGCAGACCTTGGTTATGTATGTACGAATGATTCTGTAACACTTGGAACGACTGAGATTACATTTACTCAGTTTAATGGTGCTGCAAACATTACAGCTGGTGATGGACTTTCTAAGACTGGTAATATTCTTAGTGTTAATGTAGATGATTCATCTATTGAGATTGTTGGAGCTGCCCTTCAAGTAAAAGATGGTGGTATTGACAACGATATGTTGGCCGGTTCTATTGCAAACAATAAGCTTGCTAACAGCACTATCTCAGGTGTAGCACTTGGTGGAACCCTTAACGCTTTGTCTGCTGCTGCTACTGGTGGTATTACAATTACGTCATATAATGGTTCTGCTGCTGTATCTGACTTAGCTATTAATCTTGATGGTACTTCACTTGCTACTGGAGCTAGTGGTCTTAAGATTAACACTGCAGGTGTAGGAACACTTCAGATTGCTGATTCTGCTGTTACTGCAGCAAAGTTGGCCGGTTCTATTCCAGCTGATAAGTTAAACTTGGGTACTGCTCTTACAGAATCTGCTGGTAATCTTGTATTGGATGCTTCAGTTGCTGGTAATGGTCTTGCATTAAGCTCACAAGTATTATCTATTGACCTTGATGGTGCTACACTTGCATTGTCTGCATCTGGTCTTAAAGTTTCAGATGCAGGTATCAATACAGCACAGATTGCTGATGATGCTATTACTTCAGCAAAGATTGCTGATGGTGCTATTAATGCTGCAGCAATGTTGGCAGACGGAGTTGTTGCAAACAGTAAGTTGGCTGGTTCTATTCCAGCAGACAAGCTGAATACCGGTGATGGTCTTGAAGACAATGCTGGTGTATTGCAAGTTAAACTTGATGGTGGTTCTTTGGCTGTTGGTGCTGATGGTCTTGCTATTGCTACAGATGGTGTATCTACTGATGCGATTGCAGATGCTCAGGTAACTGGTGCCAAGCTTGCCTTTGCTCCACTTTACACGTCATTGTCTGGACAAAACGGAAGTAAGACTGCATTTGATTTGCCATCTGCTATTGATGGTGACTTGGCTGATGGAACTATTGTATACCTGAATGGTTTGGCTATTGAGAAAGTAGCAAGTTCCCCAAGCACCGACCAGTATACAGTTAGTGCTACTGGTGGTACTGGTGGTGTTGGTTTAGTAACATTTGGTACTGCTCCAAGTGGTTCTGATACAATTACAGTATTGTTCTTCGGTTAATCTGTTGGACTAACCTTCTAAAGGGGTCTATACTACGGTAAAGGCCCCTTTGTTGTTTGGAGATATTATGATGGAACCAGATGTTATGCAGATGATTATGAGTGGTGGGGCTAACCTAGCATTTGCTATATTTCTGTATCAACAGAATAAGGATCTTCAGCGTAGAGCCGATGAGCGTGAAGCTAAGCAAGAGCGAAAAGAAGAAGAGCTTCGTGCTAGATATGATACAGTTATTAAAGACTTGCAAGACAAAGAAGAGTTAATGCGCAAAGAGTTAGTGGCTGAGGTTAACGATATGGACAAAAGATTAACGTTACTTGAGCAGAAGGTAGATATGGTTGTTACAATAATAAATGAGATTAAAGCTAAGTTTGTGAGGGTCACCAATGCCTAGAAAACGCTCCAAGCCCAGTCCGGCCAAAGGTAAGCGGTTTGTCAAAGTTGTTAAGAATAAAAAGACTGGTCGAAAAAAGAAGGTGTCCTATGGGCAAGCTGGCAAGTCAAAGAGTGGCAAGGATCGTATACAACCTGGAACCTCCAAGGGCGACAGCTATTGCGCCAGAAGCTACGGTATTAAGAAACGATTATCAGCCAAGAAACGTAACAATCCTAACAGTCCAAACAATCTATCCCGTAAGAAGTGGAAGTGCGTAGGCAAGAAGAGTAGACGATGAGCAAGAAGGATGCATGCTACAACAAAGTTAAAAGCTCGTACAAGGTGTTTCCATCTGCACGTGCTAGTCAGGCCATCGCCAAGTGTCGTAAGAAGAAAGGCCAGGTGCGCAAAACTAAGGCTGGCAGTAACTTAAAGCGTTGGGAAAAAGAAGGCTGGAAGGACCAATCTGGTAAACCAGGTGGCACAAAAAGAAGTGGGACACCATATTGCAGACCCAGCAAACGTGTTAGTAGTAAAACACCCAAGACACGGTCCGAGATGTCGAAGAGCCAATATCGCTCCAAGGTCAGTCAGAAGGCTAGTGTTGGTCGTGGTAAAAGAGTAACCCCATTGAAAAGGAAACGAAAATGAATAATGACCTGTTAGCATTGACCCCAGAACTCGTATTGTTTGTACGCAAGTTGGTACAGCATAGCCGTGGTGGCCTGACTAAGGATGAGCGTCAGGAGCTTGCTACTGACTTGATCACCCTGTTGTACAAGGTTCTTAAGGAGCTGGTAGACGTGGATGAGCAGACCCTAGCTAGGTAGACTTAGATTGTCGTCTCCATCGCTCTTCAGCGTACCGCATTTCTGCTATGCACATACACAGCTCAAACAGTATTTGTCGTGGTGACCTGTTTTCAGCGTTGGCAATGACTTCAACGAGTGCCAATAGGCTGCTCAGTTTGGGCTCATATTCCTCTTTTAGGTATCCCTTGATGGTGTTGACGCTTAGTCCTGTCTTGGATGCAACCTCGGACGGTTTTAGGCCATTGCGTGCCATGCTTTGAGATAACCATCCACTTAAGGATGTTGGACGACCAGGTTGAACAGAATCATTATTATTCACCACCACCACCACTAAAACAAAAAGCCCCAACGGGAGGATATCCGTCGGGGCTTAACCTATAACCAATAATACTATAACACTATTGGTTGGATTGTTGTAACTTTTTTTCCACCTCGTCAGCGATTATATGACTGATATCTAGGTATGCCTGTTTGTAGTCATGTTTGCCATACAGTCCAATGCACAGTTTAAGCAGTGCATGGATGCTTGGTACCCTTTGGCCGTTCAGCCATTGGGCCAGTGTACCTCGTGCCAGCTCGGAGCGTCGACACGCCTCCGATATGGATATGCCGTTTTTTACTATGTGGTGTCTGATGACTTCACTGATTGTCGTGGGTTCTGGATATGGCATCACGCCTCCTTGTTGTCCTCGGTTTGTGGGAACTCTTGTTCCCAGCTGTTGTTTATCTTTGTAGCAAGCGCACCCAGATGTTTACACTTGCTACCACGGTATTGGTGATCAGGACAGGTACAGGTGTACCCGTTCTCATCAATGACACATGTCCACTTCGGAAAGTGGCCGACCATCGACCCGTCGTGGCCCATGGTGATCCGGCACTCTTGGATGCATGTATCCAACAATGCCTTCTTATCATCGAATACACTACGGAGTTTCCATAACTCCGCAATGCCTTTGATTGTTTCAGGGATGGTCACTTCAACCTCCCTATGCTTATCAAGTATTTACGTGCTCGTTCTAGTAGCACGTAGATATCTTTGTCTTCATCATACCACATTGTCTCCGTGTAGATGGTACAATCGTAGTACCATCCCTTGGCGTTGGTATAACTGCAATATATGCTGTGGTAACACTCTGGCTCGTTTGGCCAGTCAGGATTGATAAACATCCCAGTTCCATTGAAGTTGGGGTTGCCTGAAACAACCCTTAGACCAAGGTCCGTCATTCGCTCCAGTCTCATATTGACTGGTTCATCGGCATCATCGCAATCTCTTAACGCCTTTGGTTCCTGCCATTTATCCAACTCCCTGTCCAGAGCTGGCTCGCCTATTTGGATGGCGAGTACGTTCAAGCTTACTTGCGCTCGCTCAAACAATACCTTCATGGCTGGATCTGTGCTGAGATCCTGTAACCGGAGCAGTGTCCAGTTGAGATTATCAATATTATAGTACATCTTATTGTCCTAGTGGTTATCCCAGAACTCAGCGTCGCTCATTCTGGATGTTGTTGATTGTGATTGTGATATTGTTGGTGTTGTTGGTACTGTGGGTTGATAACGTGCTCCTACAACCACGTCGTCCGTGGCTGGGTAGGCATCGGGTGGGAGCGTGCCATTAATCATGGCCTGCGCCCACATTTCGTACTTGTTGGGGATACCCATCTTGGCATCCTCTTCCATTCGGATGAGAACCTTGCTCCAGAACTCAGGCTCTGTGATGGAACTGTGGAGTGTCGGCATGCTACCGCTTGTGCGGTAAAAGTGGTCAAGCCGTATCCTGTGGTCATTCTCCATCGTGGCCTTCATGTCTGCCCACGTTTGGAGGGTGCTACGTCCGAACTTCGCTCTAGCACCTTCACAGATGCATGACGTAGCACACTTGAATACCTTGTATTCATCGAGCTCTAGTTTTAAGAAGTGCACGCACACATCGACGACGCCCCCATACTTTTCACAGTCAGGGCAGAACTGGAACTGGTTGCCAGCCAATCCCGTACCGCCTTGCTCACTGACCACCTTTTTGCACTCGGCTACTAGGTGGCCCAACGTTGGGGGATATTCGAACACTTGTGAACATAGTCTGTTGACTGCTGTCAACAGGTTTTTGTCGGACACATGCTCTAGGGCCGCAGCCCATGCACGTTCTACTCTGCCGGCCCACTCGGCAGATTTGTTGAATGAAGCACTGAACGTGTCCAGTGCGATGCGTACACCTTGAGGACTACTCATAATAGATTCCCCTCAGCATCGAACCTAAGATTCGATGCTACTGGCACCAATGCTGGTGCCTCTGCAGCCATGGCCATTGAGTAGTTATCATTGATTCTGCTGGCACTTAACGTCACAGCTGGGTCAAGCATCTGCTTGCGCTGCAAAAACTTTGCACGATAGTGCGAAGACGTGTACTGCCACGTCAATACCTTTATGGCTTTTTCAGTGTCGCCACGGTTGACACAGCCTGCAACCGTGCCAAGGTTTTTGGAACTGATTATGGATGGGTATGACCCCATCCGGTCATGGTATAACCGGAACCAATGTTCGATTATTGACTTGCAATCTGGTGATCGGTTCACCCAACCAACCAACGCTTGGTCTGTGGCTGGGGCAATCTCCACCTCTTGACCTAATAC
>BCSF01000131.1_pt1 | contig 33211 bp, 41 predicted proteins | sample 1016431 | NCBI WGS metagenome assembly BCSF01 (sample SAMD00045685;SAMD00045686;SAMD00045687;SAMD00045688;SAMD00045689;SAMD00045690;SAMD00045691;SAMD00045692;SAMD00045684;SAMD00045690;SAMD00045691;SAMD00045692;SAMD00045684;SAMD00045685;SAMD00045686;SAMD00045687;SAMD00045688;SAMD00045689, study... | reverse complement strand
GTCGGTTCATATTCACTTGTAATTTCAAAAACAAAATTATTGAGCCCCTACATAGTCGTACAACGGTAGTTGAGTTCAATGTTCGTGGACAAACTAAGCAAGAGTTGGCAGGTGCTTTCTTCAATCGCTGTAGAGATATCCTCAAACGCGAGGAGGTCACCTTCGCTCCTAGAGTTGTGGCAGAAGTCGTACAGAAGTACTTCCCAGACTTCCGACGCACCCTCAATGAACTGCAACGATATGCCAGCACAGGGTCTATCGACACTGGCATTCTGGCGACGCTAGGTGATGCCAACGTAGACACGCTCGTAGCAGCACTGAAAGACAAGAAGTTCAACGATGTGAAGAAGTGGGTGACTCAGAACCTTGATTCTGACCCTACATCTATCATGCGTAAACTTTACGATAATCTGTCTGGTGTGATGGATGGTCCTAGTGTTGCCGCTGCCGTTCTGATTATTGCTGAGTATCAATATAAGTCTGCATTTGTTGTGGACCAGGAAATCAATCTACTCGCTTGCTTGACCCAACTAATGCTGGAGTGTAATTTCAAATGAAAGACGTAAAACTTATTCGACTCATCACTGGCGAAGAAATCATCGCAGAAGTTCTTGACTGGAAGAACGGTGTCATGATTATTCAGAATGCCTTAGTTATTATTCCTCAGCAGGGGCAGGTAGGTTTCGCTCCATGGGCAACTGTTATTAATCCAGAGATGCCTGAGATTGGACTTGATATGAAACATATCATTTATTCTGTTGAAGTCGCAGAACCTGTAGTAAAGCAGTATAATGAAATCTTCGGTAGCAACATTGTCCTCCCCGAGAAGCAGTTGATTCTATGACCTCTTTGAAAACTCCCCTTCGTTATCCTGGTGGAAAGTCTCGTGCTGTCAAAAAGATGGCAGAGTTTTTTCCTCTCTTCTCCGACTATAAAGAGTTTCGTGAACCATTCGTAGGTGGAGGTTCTGTTGCTCTATACATTTCGCAGATGTATCCTCACCTAACTATTTGGGTGAATGATTTGTATGAACCGCTCTATACGTTCTGGAAGCAACTCCAGTTGAATGGTAATGAAATTAAGAACGAACTCCTCCAACTTAAACAAAGGCACATTGACCCCTCTTCGGCAAAATCCCTTTTCCTGGATGCTAAAGAGTATCTCTCAAGAGATCCGAGAGTCACTACTCTTAAGGACCGTGCTGTTAGTTTCTACATTGTTAACAAGTGCTCTTTTTCTGGTCTCTCTGAGTCCTCATCCTTTAGTGCCCAAGCGTCGGACAACAACTTTTCGTTGCGAGGAATTGAAAAACTCCCATACTACTCACAACTCATTCAAAAGTGGCAAATCACTAATCTGTCATACGAGCAATTACTGACAGACGAGAAAGATATCTTTGTATATCTTGACCCTCCTTATGATATTAAGTCCAGTCTTTATGGCAGAAAGGGTAATATGCATAAGGGATTTGACCATGACAAATTTTACTTTCATTGTGATAAGTTTGATTGTGACCAGATGGTTTCATATAACTCTTCCAATCTAATCAAGTCTCGTTTCATCGATTGGAAACCCTATGAGTATGACCATACTTATACTATGCGAAGTGTCGGTGAATACATGCAAGAACAACAGTCTCGTAAAGAACTCCTGCTTCTGAACTATGTCATATGATGAACGGTATCCTCTCAAGGATTATCTGAATACTATTAATCAGACTAAAGAGAATCTCATGGAGGGCGAAGACCCCCTCTGGGAAAAGAATTACCCTCCCTTTGTTATCAATAAGTGTATGTCGCAGCACCTTGACACTGTGATGTATGCAAACGAGATGAATCAGTATCCAAACCTGGATAAGAAACTTCAATATGATTTCTTTATAAATACCGTCAGGTCCCGTAAGAGATTTTCTCCTTGGGGTAAAAAAGAAAAGGTGAAGGATATTGAACTTGTTAAAGAGTTCTATGGTTATTCAACCGAGAAAGCGATGCAAGCACTCAGGATTCTTACCGAAAACCAACTCGTAGTTATTAAAGACAAATTGAATAAAGGGGGTAAGAAACGATGAGTGAACTTAAAGAAGTTCAGTGGGCAAAGGAACAAATGATTGAAGTGAATCTTAAGGAACCAGATGATTTTCTTAAGGTTCGTGAAACTCTAACTCGTATTGGAGTTGCTTCTAGAAAGGAAAAGAAGTTATATCAGTCATGTCATATTCTTCATAAGAAGGGGCAGTATTACATCGTACATTTTAAGGAGTTGTTTGCGCTTGACGGTAAGCGTGCAAACTTATCTGAGAATGATGTTCAAAGACGTAATCGTATTATCAAACTGCTGTCTGACTGGGGACTGGTAGAGATTGTTAAAGAAGATTCTGTAAAGGATGCAGCACCTCTTAGTCAAATCAAAGTAATTGCTTATAAAGAAAAGGGTGAATGGTCTTTAGAAAGTAAGTATAATATTGGTAAGAAGCGTCAACCTCAAGAAAGCTAAATAGAGCTGCCTTGCTACTCTATTAATGGCGGAAGATAAATCCAAAATTGTAGAGAAGGAAGACCACGATGATGATAAAAGTGAAGTGCTCGGTAATCTTGTAAAGGTTGTTGTTCTTATTTGGTCTGCATCCCTTCTCACATTCAGTTACGTTAGACTTCCAAATGGTCAAAAGATTTTAGATTTTGATCCTACCTTTATCGCATCGGTCTTCTCTGGCTCATTAGCAGCATTCGGATTGAGTCCTGCTAAGTCTGGTGGTGCTCCTAAGAAAGCACCTGAGATTAAGAAGAAGGAAGAAACACCCGAACCCAAGGTCTAATCATGCAAAAACTAATTAACGTTGTAGCACTGCTGTCTGGTCTGACCTCTCTTGGTCTGATCGGCGGTAGTGCTTATTTGCTTTTGAATAAGGATGCCCTTATCGAGCAAGCAAAGAGTGCTGCTGCTAAAGCGGCGACAGAGGCAGTTGCTGGTGCCCTCCCAGGGATGCTAGATGCTGCTATGCCAGCGATGCCTGAAGTCACTGGAGGCGTCATTCCTGCCGCTCCTGGTGCCTCTCCGCTGCCTTCTACAACTGGTCCTGCGATTCCAATGCCATGAACCTCTTCAACAGCAACAAAGAGCAACCAGGCGATTATTTTCCAGAACCGACTCCGAAGAAGTCCTTTCCTCTGAAGTCGATTGGTATTGTCGTAGGTGGTCTTTTTGCTGTTGCTCATGTAGGTTTACTTGGTTACCTTATGCAGGAAACCAAACCAGATTATCCCGTCATCAACTTCCCTTCTGGAGACTATTCTTCATATGAAGTGGAAGCAACTAAAGACGGGTATAGAATTAAATATAAAGCAAACGACCCTGCTATCTTAGAATCAAATCGTTCATTGAATTTGAACAGGAGTAAGCAAGGATTGTTTGGAGAGAATGTTGAGATGCGTCGTGAACTTCGTCGCGACCAATACACCATGGATGGTGCTAGAAACCTAGGAGGTAGCGTCTTAGACGCCGAGGGAAAGAACCTTGCAAAAAGCGAAGAGTGTATCAGGGCGGACGCTGGCGCACGGTCTCAAGGTGCAATGGCGGGAACAGCAATTAGTGCTGGTCTTGTAGTCCCAGCAGTCTCTAGCATTCCTTATATTGGTTGGTTAGCAGGTGGTTGGGCGTTGCTTTTAGGTCAGCAAGCAGGGTCTGAAATTGGTGCCGAAGTTGGTAGTGCATTTAATGATTGCTGATGGACATCCCTGAGATTCGTATTGATATTCGTGAAATTGGTATTAAGGATATTCCGACTTGGTTGAAAGAACCTCCCCAAGCAATTCCTCCTAGTGTGCCTGTCACACAGGAAGTTGGTGTGCCTATTGTAAATATTCCTGGTTGTGTAGAGGCGCACGAATCAAACAACAAATCAAACAAAGTTGGTATAGACGATGAGAATGGTCTAGTCACTTATTGTGATGGTCAGACTCCATCATTCAATCCCATCAATTACAATCCTGATGAGATGGAGTTTGAATATAAACAAGAGGTGCCACCAGTCAGACCACCAGAGCAACCAGAAGTAAAGGCACCAGAGACACCAAAGACAAAAGTCCCTAAAGTAGAGTGTCCTACTGAGGCACAGAAACTTAAAGAACCTGTAGGAACGTTCGTAGAGAACGGTACAAAAAAGATTACCTCTTATAAATTGGTAGGAAAAGAATGCATCCCAGTAAAGGCAGATGTCAAAATTCCTGACCAAATTATTCAAGCAATCCCAACAGCAGGAAGTGTCACGACTACAGCATCGATTGCAGTTGTTGCTACAACATCCGCTCTATTAGCAAAACCGTTGGCAGACTTACTATTGAAAGTAGTCAAACCAACGGTCAAGAAAGTTATTAAAAAGATTGCTGCTATTCGGGGGAAGTCTGTAAAGATTGAGTCTCTAGAGGAGCGCCGAGGTCAGCAGCGGATTCGGAATAAGGCAATTCGCGTGCTGAAGGGACGGGGATAGTATGACGGTGTGGGGTAATAAAGTTTTTACCAACTACCTGCACATCGGCACAGATAGAAGCATACCTTGTCCCTGGAGCAAAGCGAATTCCTTTCTGCAATAATTCTCCGCAATTCTTGAGTCTCGCAATCTCAAAGTCGAGTCTCTTATTGGCAGTTGCTTGAATCATATGGTCTATGTTTGCTTGTGCTGCTGCTTTACATTGGTCTTGTAGTTTTTTGTCTAACGGTGTAGACCATGTAGCAGAGAAACCAATGCCAATATTGTAGTTATCTTTTTGTCCAGTCCTTGTAGGCACATGATAGAGAATGGCACCAGGATTGTCTAAAGATCCATCCTCGTCCAAGTCACGCATGTCATACACAGGGTCGTTGTAATATGGTTCGTAAGGTTTCTGTGCAGATGCAGCAGCAGTTACATACGGTGTAAAGTTTACAGTAGGACCTTGACACTGAATGCCATTCCCATAAGTGTTGGTGATATATGGACCTTGCAAAACCTGGATTGCCTGGTTCGTCACTGAGCCAGAGCTATTTGCGATTGGAGATGCTGTAGCAGACACACCACCAACCGTCTCGGCATTTACGGGTGCTGCTACGAATAGTGCGATTATTGCTGGAAGATACTTGTAGTGTCGGTTACACTTGTTACCTCGGTCACCCTTTGGATAATCGTTTGTTGACTTAAACCTGGACCTTGGTACGTTTCCGTAAACTGAAACGCCGCGCCTGGTGTTGTCTGCGTGAATGTTGGTCTGCTGTTGATTCCTGTCCATGATGATGTCACCCCATCGATAGTTACATTATTTGTTCCCTGACCAGGTGTTAGATTTCCTGATGCAGTGATACCACTCCCTGTTACTGAATACTGATATCCAGTGTTGTAGTCCATCGAATTGATGGTCTCAGTCACCTTTGATGTTGTCTCTGTATGGCTCGTCATCGAGCCCTGTGTGAAGTTTGGGACAACGGGAACTGCCTGGGCGGTGGCACCTAAACTTAGGATTGCCACCACACTCGTTGCAATAGACCACGTTATCTTTCCAGAATGGGTCATTGCGAACGTCCTCAGTCAATTACAGTGATTTCCGACACGAATTGTCCTGTAGCACTAGTACCAGCTCCACCTGCGGTTACAGTTAGAGCACCTGCAGAGGTGACTGTACCTGCTAGAGAACCAGCAGTGCCAGCTGTGTAAGAAGTAAGTGATGAGAAGTTAGGCACATCACCTACAGTAGGAGCTGCAGTTGGGATTGCATCGCCTTGTGTAAAGGAGGTGCTAAAACTAAATGAATTACCTGCGGTTGCCTGGGTCGCATCGATAGAACCAGGAGAGTAGATACCACTGGTAATGTCACCAGTAGCAACTGCTCCTGATGTTGTACCATCGGTAGTATTCACTCCATTACCTGATACACTGTAGGAATTTCCTAAGCGAGTTGCAGTAGAACGTGCAGCATCAACAGTAAGTTGTACACTGGATGCGTGTTTAGTTACGAGTCCGCCTGCATTTGCTGCACCAGCGGTCAATAAAATCATGACGACAGGAATGAGTTTTTTCATCTTGCCATGAACTAGGGTCTATATTTATATGTAGGTGAGGACAACCTTACACATATGTTCGGTATGTTGCACAATATCTTTCTAGGTATTACTATTAAATAATAATGAATGCCTTCGGGGTTCACACAATCAAACTCGCTTATAAAGGAGCATAACAAATGACTGGACTGCGTAAGTTCGGCACCAAAGATTTGGGTGCCATCGTAGATGCTGCAGAAAGATACAGCGTCGGACTAGATGACATTTTCTACAGACTGCACTCCTATGGGATGGGGTCAGTCAACGAAGCATATCCTCCATACAACCTCGTGAAAGAATCTGAGGTTAAGTGGCGGATTGAAATGGCACTTGCTGGTTGGGACAAGGACGAAATCGAAGTGAGCACAGAATCGAACGTCCTCCTAGTCAGGTCTAAGGCGGCGAAGTCGAAGGGAGAAGAAGAGTACATGCATCGTGGCGTTGCAACTCGGACTTTCGCCAGAGGTTTTAATCTGTCTGACGATGTTGAGATTGGTGAAGTCAAGTTTATTAATGGAATGCTGACAATCAATTTACAAAAAATCATACCTGAGCATCAGCAACTTAAAGTCTATGACATCAACTAATCAAAATTTATTGATGCGTTAACTTTTCCATAACCGATTTTCGGGGCAAAGTGTGCTATATTACTTGGGTGATCAATCGGGGTCACCTAAGTATACTTCACACATACAAAGAAATGAAAACTATTGCACTTGCCGCACTGGCACTCTCTGCACTGGCGACACCTGCTTTTGCTGGTCCTTATGTCGAATCTAAGCATGAGTTTAAGGGCACTGATGAGGACTACTCTAAGGCAGTCCATCAAGGTCGTATCGGATATGAAACTAAAATGGGTGCTCTGAAACCCTACATCGAAGCAGGTCTGGGTGTGTCCTATCCTGACGGTGGCGACCAGGATACCTTCAAGGTTCTGGAAGTTGGCACCAAACTGAAGATCACTGATTCCTTCTCTGCCTATGGCAAGTGGGAGAACGTCTTCCAAGATAGTGATGATACTCGCGACTGGAAGGTTGAAGTCGGCACCAAGTACAAGTTCTGATAGCGGATAAATGAAACTCAAAGCAATCGCTGCTGCCGCCTTGGCAGCACCCCTGGTGGTCGCCTGCGGTTCCACCGAGAATGCAGAAGTCAGCAAACCATACACTCTGAATGGTGCTGGTGCTTCTTTCCCCGCAATGCTGTATCAGAACTGGACACAATCTCTTGCTAAGGATACTGGCAACCAAGTCAACTATCAAGCAGTTGGTAGTGGTGCTGGTGTCCGTCAGTTCAAGGCAAAGACCGTTGACTTCGGTGCCTCTGATGGTGCTGTAAGTGATGCCAAGCAACCTGCTGAAGGTATGGTCCACATTCCCATGACTGGTGGTGCTATTGTTCCTACCTACAACAATCCTGGTTGTGAAGTCAAGATGACCCAAACGCAACTTGCTGATGTATTCCTTGGCAAGATTACCAACTGGTCTGCTTTCGGTTGTGCTGATAAGCAGATTGCTACCGTCCATCGCTCTGATGGAAGTGGCACTACCAAAGGTTTCACCAACTCCCTGTCTGCATTCTCTCCTGAGTGGAAGGCAAAGGTTGGCACTGGTAAAGCAGTTCGATGGCCTGTTGGTGTTGGTGCTAAGGGCAACTCTGGTGTTGCTGCTCAGATTACCAATACTCCTGGTAGCATTGGTTATGTGAACTATGGTTATGTTCGTGGTGATCTGCAACAGGTTTCTATCCAGAACCGTGCTGGTAACTTCGTGAAGGCATCTGCTGAGACTGCTTCTGCTGGTCTTGGTGAGATTATCCTTGACGATCAACTGCGTGGTGCTGACGCTAACCCTGCTGGTGCTAACGCATACCCCATCGTTTCTCTCACCTGGATTCTTGCTTATCCTGAGTATGAGAAGAACGATAATGTTAAGGACATGCTCCGCTACATGTTGACGCCTACGCAACAGCAGAAGGCAGACTCCCTTGGTTATGTCCCTCTTCCTGAGGGTCTTCGCCAGAAAGCACTTGCTGCTGTCGAAACACTTAAGTGATAACGTATACATAGTATACAACCAAAGAGACCCTCAGGGGTCTCTTTTTGTTTGGAGTATACTATGAATGTGTATGTAAACTTAAAACCGAATAACTATGATGGTGAGTCTGACCTCTTGACAGTAGAAGTTCCTTCATCTTATACTGATGAACTTCTGCGTTATGTTAGACCTATCGCAGAACAAAAGAATATTGATGAATCAAAAATCCTTAAAGACATTATTAAGGAAGCAGTATTAGAAATCGAAAGGAGGAATTATGAGCGTAAGAATCGTAAGACTAAGAAACGGTGAAGACGTTATTTGTGACCTTTATGAAGTTACAACTAAAGAAGAACCTGATAAGGCAGTAGCATTTCAGTTGAGTGAACCTTATAACATTTCGATGTATGAGGCAGACCACGATATTGATGTTATTATTGATGATGAGGGTGACGTTGTACAACCTGAAGAAGGTGAAATGCAGGGTAAGATTCAGAAAATCAATCAACCAGAGATTGACATGCGCCCATGGGCACCTTTATCCAAAGCAAAGAAAATTCTTCTTAAGATGGAAGAGGTAGTTACAGCATATGAAACATACGACGAAGTTATTGAAAAGTACCAAGAATTAGTGGAGGCATCACATGGAAGAGGAAATGACGATGGGGCAGGTGAAACTGGTGCTTCTGAAGCAACGACCTGAATACCTTATCGGTAAAGTTACTGAACTAGATGAAGAACCCAGTCTCTTGATTGAGTCTTGTTATGAGATTGTAGATGGGGACTTGATTCCTTTCCCTCGTTTTAGTTCTCAACGTGACATGTTCTTGACTTCGGACACGATTATGAGTATACTGGATCCGAGTCCCGAAGTCCTGGAGAAGTACAAACAAGAATGAGTTCGTTCTATACCAACATCCAACTTGCTGGTGACACCATCCTCTACCGAGGATACGAAGACGGTCAACCTGTTTCTTATCGTACCAACTTTTCTCCAACTCTCTATGTGCTTTCTCGAAAACAAGAGAAGTTCAAAACCTTGGATGGAAAGAATGTGTCTCCAGTCACGTTTCAAACTGCTCGTGAAGCACGAGATTTTATCAAGCAGTATGATGGTGTAGAAGGGTTTGAGGTGCATGGATATGAGAGGTTCGTGTACCAGTTCATTCGCCGTGAGTTTCCTGGTGAAGTTGACTACAACATTAGTCAGATGAAAATCTTTGCAATGGATATTGAGGTCCAGTGTGAGAATGGATTCCCCAATGTTGAGGAAGCAGCAGAAGAGATGTTGTCCATCACCATCAAAGATATGGTGACTAAGCAGTATTACTGCTGGGCAACTCGTGAGTTTGAAGCACCTAAGGGTGTGGAGACTCACATCTTCTGGACTGAACATGAAATGCTGAACCATTTCCTTGAATGGTGGACGCAAAATACTCCTGATATCCTTACGGGTTGGAACGTCAATCTTTATGACGTTCCTTACATTGCCCGTAGGGTTAATCGTGTGCTTGGGGAGAAATGGATGAAGAGTCTGTCTCCCTGGAATCGTGCTAATGAGAGAGAAGTATATGTCCAAGGACGTAAAAATTATGCTTACGATATCTCTGGTGTCAACATTCTTGACTACCTGGATCTTTATCGTAAGTTTACATATTCAAACCAAGAGTCTTATCGTCTCGACCATATTGCCTTCGTTGAACTCGGACAACGAAAGGTAGACCATAGCGAGTACGAAAACTTCAAAGACTTCTATACCCGTGACTGGCAGAAGTTCATGGAGTACAACATTCAAGACGTTGAACTTATCGACCGATTGGAAGATAAGATGAAGTTGCTTGAACTTGCCATCACCATGAGTTACGATGCTAAGGTGAACTTTGAAGATGTGTATAGTCAGGTCCGTATGTGGGACACCATGATTTATAACTATCTTACAGATCGCAACGTTGTTGTTCCCCCTCGGAAAGGTGCGAAGAAAGATGAAAAGTACGCAGGAGCATACGTCAAGGAACCGATTCCTGGAAAGTATGATTGGGTTGTCTCTTTTGACCTTAATAGTCTGTATCCCCATCTTATTATGCAGTACAATATCTCGCCAGAGACGCTCGTCGATTCCCGACATCCAACAGCAACAGTTGATAAAATTCTTGGGGAGTCGCTAGATATCAATGGAGAGTATTGTGTTTGTGCTAACGGTGCTCAGTATCGTAAGGACATTCATGGTTTCCTTCCAGAAATGATGCAGAAGATTTACGATGAACGAACCATTTATAAGAAAAGGATGCTTGCCGCCAAACAGTCCTTGGAACATGCCAAGACAACATCAGAGACCGTGGCACTTCAAAAGGATATCTCAAAGTTCAACAATATCCAGATGGCAAGAAAAATCCAACTCAACTCTGCCTATGGTGCCATTGGAAACCAATACTTCCGATATTACAATCTGGCAAATGCTGAGGCAATCACTCTCTCGGGTCAAGTCTCAATTCGCTGGATTGAGGGGAAGGTAAATCAATACCTAAACAAACTACTCAAAACGGAGGACCACGATTATGTTATTGCCAGTGATACTGACAGCATCTATATCTGTCTTGATTTACTTGTCAATTCTGTATTTGATGCATCGAATGTTCCTGCAGAGAGGATCGTCAACTTTCTCGATGCAGCCTGTAAGGATCGAATCGAACCATTCATCGACAAATCGTACAAGGAACTAGCAGACTACGTTGGTGCCTATGAACAGAAGATGTTCATGAAGCGAGAGAACATCGCTAACAAGGGCATCTGGACTGCTAAGAAACGATACATCCTCAACGTCTGGGACAGCGAGGGTGTCCGCTATGAGAAGCCTAAACTCAAGATTATGGGTCTGGAGGCAGTCAAGTCTTCTACTCCTGCTGCTTGTCGCACTGCCATTAAGGAGTGTATGCAAGTTATTATGAATAAAGAAGAGGAAGATGCACAGGCATTCATTGCTAAGTTCAAGGACGAATTCTCTTCGTTACCAGTCGAAGATATTTCATTCCCCCGAGGGTGTAATGGAATAAATAAGTGGTCCAATCCCGCAACGATTTATAGCAAAGGAACACCAATTCATGTTCGTGGAGCGTTGCTGTACAACTTCTACAATAAGAAGAATAAACTTACTCACAAGTATCCATTGATTCAAGACGGTGAGAAAATCAAGTTTGTCTATCTGAAGACCCCAAACAAAATCAACGAGAACGTCATCAGTTATCTGGGTACGTTCCCGAAGGAGTTTGGTCTTGACAAACAGGTGGACTATGACTTACAATTCTCCAAGAGTTTCCTTGAACCTATCAAAGTTATTATGGATACGATTGGATGGCAAGCAGAAAAAGTAGCATCACTGGAGTTCCTATTCGGATGAAGAAAACAAGATTTGTAGTATCTTATCAAAATGCATTTGGTTTTTCTCCAAGAGAAGAAAAGACATTTGAAGAAGAATCTGAAGCAAAATGGTTTGAGCGTGCCATGAAACGCTCCAATTACATCACAACATTATTGGAGGTTAAAGAGTGAATTTTTTACAGGATGTAGCAAAGGAGATTGGTAATGAATATGCAGGACTTGTTAGCGATGGTGTCGCGGCAGGAGACACTTCTGATTTCATTGATACTGGTAGTTACATTTTCAATGCTCTGGTTAGCGGTTCAATCTTTGGTGGAGTCCCCTCAAACAAAATCACTGCTATCGCTGGTGAGTCTTCTACTGGCAAGACTTTCTTTTGCCTTGGGATTGTCCAGCATTTTCTTGACAGCAATCCCGATGCTGGGGTAATTTACTTTGAGTCTGAGTCTGCTATTTCTAAGCAGATGATTGTTGACCGTGGCATTGATGCTGAGCGCATGATGATTGTTCCTGTTGCAACCATTGAGCAGTTCCGAACTCAGTCTTGTCGTATTCTGGACAAGTACATGGAGCAGGATGCTGCTGACCGCAAACCTTTGATGTTTGTTCTGGACTCTCTGGGTATGCTCTCCACTGAGAAGGAGATTGCAGACGTTGCTGCGGATAAGCAGGTTCGTGATATGACCAAGAGCCAACTCATCAAGGGTGCATTCCGTGTACTCACTCTGAAACTGGGTAAGGCAAACGTGCCTATGTTGGTCACTAACCATACCTATGATGTCATCGGTGCTTACATGCCGACGAAAGAAATGGGTGGCGGTTCTGGTCTGAAGTATGCATCTTCTACCATCATCTATCTTTCTAAGAAGAAAGAAAAAGATGGCACTGAGATTGTAGGTAATATCATTAAGTGTAAGGCACACAAATCTCGTCTCACTAAGGAGAACTCTCAAGTTGAAACTCGTCTTTATTACGACCGTGGACTTGACCGCTATTACGGACTACTGGAACTGGGTGAAAAGTACGGAGTCTTCACCAAGCGGGGGAATCGCATCGTTGTTGGTGAATCTACTCTTTACCCTAAGTCTATTCTCGCTGATCCAGAAAAGTATTTCACCGAAGAAGTGATGGCACAACTCGAAGAAGCAGCAGCACAGGAGTTCCGTTATGGCAACTAAGTTAAGAGATTACATTCGACTGTATGATGCAATGATTGATGATTCTCTCTGTGAGAAAATTATCAAAACATTCAACGAGTCCGACTTTACATATACGGATAGAGAACAGAGACCTACATTTTCAGAACTGAATATCTCTCAAAGGTTCATGAAAAATGACGTTAAGTGGGTTGCTATTCAAAACAAACTCACTGATGTCTTTGCTGATACAGCAGAACAATATATGGACCAGTTAGATGTTGGTCCAGACTTCCCAGCAAAGTATGCTTTTGAAGAACATCGTTTGAAGATGTATAACAATAATGGTCACGACCAGTTTAAAGACCATGTTGATGTTGGTGATTATAACTCTGCTCGCAGATTCCTGGTGATGTTTTTGTATTTGAATGATGTCACCGCAGGAGGCGAGACAAATTTTCCTAGATTGGACTACAAAGTTCAACCTAAACGTGGTAGAATACTTGTGTTCCCTGCTACCTGGCAGTGGAGACATGCTGGACTACCACCAGTATCTGATAAAAAGTACATCATCGGAACCTATCTGCACTACGTTTAATGAATCTAGAAGTAACTATTCTCAGTAACCTCATTTACAATGAGAAATATGCTAGGAAAGTTCTACCTTTCCTGAAGTCGGAATACTTCACAGCAAGAGAACATAAAGTTATCTTTTTGGAAGTTCATGAATACATTAGTCAGTATGATATGTTACCATCTCTTAATGCGATTGGTATAGAATGTCAGGAAAGAACTGACCTTACTGAAGACCAGTTCAAAGAAATTATTGGAGTTTTGAATGTCCTTTCCGATGATCCCGCAGACTTCGATTGGCTCGTTGATACTACGGAAAAGTGGTGTCAGGAGCGTGCGATATACATATCTCTTATGGAATCTGTCAAGATTGCTGACGGGCAGGATTCCAAGAGGGACAAAGGCGCTATTCCTCAGATTCTTTCGGAAGCGTTGGGTGTCTCCTTTGACCAACATGTAGGACACGATTATGTCTCGGACGCACAAGCACGATACGATTTCTACCATCGCAAGGAGGATAAAATCCCGTTTGACTTGTCGCTCTTCAATAAGATTACGAAGGGTGGTCTTCCGAACAAAACTCTTAACATCGCACTCGCTGGTACTGGTGTGGGCAAATCTTTGTTTATGTGCCACTGTGCCGCTGCGTCCCTTCTTCAAGGTAAGAACGTCCTTTACATCACGATGGAAATGGCGGAGGAAAAAATCGCTGAACGTATTGATGCAAACCTTCTCAACGTTCCTATCCAACAACTTGCAGACCTACCGAAAGTTATGTTTGAGAAGAAGATTGCAAATCTCTCTAAGAAGACGCAAGGAAAGCTAATTATTAAAGAGTACCCAACTGCCTCTGCACATGTCGGACATTTTAAGTCTCTTATTTCTGATCTTGCTCTTAAGCGGTCTATTAGACCCGATATTATTCTTGTGGATTACCTCAATATCTGTGCTTCCCAGAGATATAAAGGGAGCATTGTCAACTCTTACACCTATGTCAAGGCAATCGCTGAGGAGCTTCGTGGTCTCGCGTGTGAATGCAACGTACCTATTATCAGTGCTACGCAGACCACTCGTTCAGGTTACGGTAGCACTGATGTTGACCTTACTGATACTAGTGAATCCTTTGGTCTCCCTGCTACTGCTGATCTTATGTTTGCCCTTATTAGCACGGAGGAGCTTGAGGGTATGAATCAAATCATGGTCAAGCAATTGAAGAATCGTTATAACGATATCACTGCTTACAAGAGATTCTGTGTAGGTATTGACAGAGCGAAGATGAGGTTGTATGATGTAGAAGAGTCTGCTCAAGAAGACTTGGTTGATTCTGGTCAAGGCAATCAAGAGCAGCAAATTGACCTAGTTAAAAAGTTTACAGCAAAGAAAACATTTCAAGACCTAAAGTATGATTGACCCTAACAAGTATCTGGAGTTTGTAGATGCCGTCACCTCGCAAGAAAGTAAAGAGACGAGTGTATTCTTTGAGCGTATTGAATACCTCAGGAACAAAGACTTTCCTACCCAGCGACTGCTTACTGCTGCTGTAGGTATGTCTGCTGAGGCAGGTGAGTTTACTGAAGTTGTAAAGAAGATTGTTTTTCAGGGCAAAGAACCTACTGAAGAAAACCTGTTTCACCTGAAGCGTGAACTGGGTGATGTCATGTGGTATGTTGCTCAAGCATGTATGGGTCTTGGTGTTTCTCTCGATGAAATTATTGAGATGAACATCGATAAACTCAAAGCACGTTATCCTGGTGGTGAGTTTGATGCTCACTACTCTGAAAACCGTCAAGAAGGAGATGTATGAAGTATACTGAAGAAGCACTCGTAGAAGCAGTTGAAGTTCTTGGATGGGACGTTCGTAACGACGACATCCATGTAGAGATTGGTGGGACTGCTGTCTCTGGCATCCATCAACCTGAAGGTTATAATGAGAAGTGGTCATCTCCATTTGGACACCGCAAGTACAACAAAGATGCCTTTATTGTAATTAAGAACCTTTCACGCACACCTTTCGCCCCCTCAGTAAACGATGACCCAGAACGAACCGCACATCACGGGAGACTGGAAAACAGCGACCAACTCAGTGATAGCAAAGAACCTACTGAACAGCGTAGCGAGTCTGCTTGATGGAAGATGGTACAGCACCGAAACCCTTGACTACCAAGGAAAGCGAACCTACCGATACATCATCGAACTCGAAGTCCCTAAAGGACCCGATGGTTCCTATCTTGATGTTCCTAGGTTGCATCCTGGCGACTCTTAGTGTAATCGTTGCTGGTTATTTCAAGGGTAACATGCACATTGAAACTGTTTGGCACAACCTGCATAACTTCGCATGAACTTATCACTTCAAGAGATTGACCATCTTCTTCGAGCATTGGAAACAATGTCATCATATGAAGTAGCAAGAGCAAGAGAGCAAATTCAACCAGGTGTAGTAGACCACCTGCGCCTGGTTCAAAAGTTAAGAGACTATAGAACTAGGTTGACCTGATGTATAGTTTATGGATACACCTAGTAGCATTCTTCCAAGTTGTCGTAATGAACTGTGTTCAACCCGTCAACTGGAAGTATTGCTATAGGGTAGACCAGTGGTTGATACCAGACATTGTAGAGGGGTATCAAATCTGGTCAGGACAAAAGAAAATCTACCAGAATGAGAAGGATTATCTAAATAGTCTGGATGATATAGTTGAGTAAGATGGCATCAAATACCGACGCTGCTGATGTAAATGAAATATATGTTGCATTTGCTTTAAATGACAATAGTTTCCCAGATACTCAATCAGAAGCTCAATATAAGAGAAAATTAGCTTTGTTGGATGCTAATGAGGGTGCAGCTCAAATTGGTCGTGCGATGGTTATGGCAGAGGAATTTAAGAAGTGGGCAACGCGACATGGATATTCTGGTATAGAAAATGTATATTGGACTGCTAGACCAGGATTTTCTTTTACAACAGTCGTCGGACAACCAGTTGACCAGAGAAAGAATCCTACCGATGTTCTTGTAAAGTTTAGAACTGGAGGATTTCTGGGTCTGTCTGCAAAATCTACACGAGGTTCTACTGACATTGGTTTCAAAAATCCTGGATTGGGAACAGTGGAAGATGATTTGAACATCAAACTGGCAGAACTCAATACCAATAAGGTTAACTATATTGTAGAAACTTTTAAATTGCCAAAGTCTGCTGCATCTAGAAAAACTGCTATTCGACAAAATAGAGCAGTCCAACCTCAAACTGATGCTATGGGATTGCAAGTCCTTGAAGAGATGAGAGATATCATGCTCGCTAAATTGCAAACCTTATCTACAAATGATGCAAAATCGTATTTGCTGAGAGGTTGGGTTGATGCTAGCGTTGAACTTTTTCCTCCGTATGTAAAAGTAACAGGAATGGGTAAAGAAGCACCATTCACTGCCAAAGTAGAAGACCCATTGAATAATCCTAAACTAAAAGCAATACAAGATAATAAACTTGAGTTTTCAAAAGTTGGTGATACTAGTATTGGTGTTAAGGCAGGAACTAAAAAGATTTGTAAGATGCGTTTTAAATATGAATCAGAAAAACTTGCAAGTAGTGTAAAACTTTCGGGCGACCCATGGACCTGACACTTTAAGAACTGTCCCAAACCATGTGCGACTCCACTCTGACGTGCTATAATAACGGTATAGAGACAGAGGTTATGCCCAACAAACACCTTGAGCACCTGGAAGACTCCATCTTCGATGGTCGTCGTGCAGCACTGCGTGCTGTCAAAGAAGCACTGACCTGCAAAAACATCAGCGTCAAGTGGGATGGTGCTCCTGCTATTGTGTTCGGCACCAACCCCGCTAACGGTATGTTCTTCGTTGGCACCAAGTCTGTCTTCAACAAAAAGAAAGTTCTCATCAACTACACTTACGATGACATTGCGAAGAATCATAAAGGCAATGTTGCGGATATCCTTCGCCTATGTCTGCGTTATCTTCCTCATATCAGTGGTATTGTCCAAGCTGATTGGATCGGTGTCGGTGGGGGCAGTGTTTATTGTCCTAACACTGTGGAGTATCGCTTTGCCATTCCGATTGGTCAGCAAATTATTCTAGCACCGCACACTTCTTATACCGAGATTTCTCCTGATGCAAAGGCAACTCTTGGTGTGAAGTTGCAATCTAGTAACTTCTGCCGTTTCATTGATACGACAGATGCTAAAATCGAGCGTCCTAATCTACTGAAGGATGCAGCAGAGATTGTTGCAATGATTCCTTTCTGTAAGGTTGGATACTCTGCAGAATGTAAGAAGCGTATCAATGATTTTATTCGTGCGGGTAGTATTCCTAGTGGTGAATTTATGTACGCTGCACTAGATGATAAATATAAGAGAGAAGTTAATGTGACTACCTTTAAGGTGTGGCATAAACTCTTCCAACTGAAACAGCGTCTACTCGATGCGATTGTTGTAAATGGAAATGTTGAATGTTACATCGATGGAGAACCTGCTAGTCATGAGGGGTTCGTGATTGTTTCAACCAATCCTTACAAACTTGTCGATCGACTGACCTTTAGTAAAGCAAACTTTAATCTTAGTAAGAATTGGTAGAATGAAGAAGTTCAGTGCTTTCCTAATTGAAGCCGAAAAATCACAAGCAGCAAAGGCTGCACAGACTTTAAAACTTAAGCATATTGGTTACGGACGTTATGCCGACGCTTCGGGCAACGTAACTCATATGTCTAAGGATGGAAAACTTGTAAAGGTTGACCCTAAAAACCCAGATATTACGCCAACTCAACAGAATGGAGAAGAAGAAACTGGAGATGGCTCGGGTGCGGTCGATCAAGGTACAATATCTATTACATTTGGAAGATTTAATCCACCTACTGTTGGGCACGAAAAACTTCTTGCAAAAGTAGCAAGAGAGGCAAAGACTAGTGGAGGAGAATATAGAATATACCCCTCAAGGTCGGAGGATCCTAAGAAGAACCCCCTTGATGCGGGCACCAAAGTTAAGTATATGCGGATGGCGTATCCAGACCACGCGAACGCAATTGTTGATAATCCCGACATGCGTACTATTTTTGATGTTCTCAGTGCCCTCGATAGTGACGGGTATAGTTCAGTTAATATTGTGGTGGGAGGTGACAGGGTTAGTGAGTTCAACTCACTCGCACAAAAATACAACGGAGACCTATACACCTTTGACGAAATCAAAGTGGTAAGTGCAGGTGACCGTGACCCCGATGCTGAGGGTGTTGAGGGTATGTCTGCATCCAAGATGCGTAAGGCAGCAGTCGAAGGTGACTTTAATACATTTGATGAAGGTATCCCCGAATCCTTAAGCAAAAAGGATAGAGAGACGCTATACTTGCTCCTACGCCAAGCGATGCAAGTAGAAGAATCTTATGATGATTTTGCTGAAGCATCCTACTCATTGTTTGAAGTTGCTCCTAAGTTAGACCCTAGGGGTCTGCGTGAAGCATACTTTGATGGCGGGTTGTTTGAAGTAGGAACCTTCGTAGAAAATGTTAACACAGGGATCATTAGTAAAGTCGTTAGTCGTGGTAGCAATTATCTCATCAGTATTGATGAGCGTGATAATATTTTCCGTACCTGGTTGAAGGACTTGATTGAGCGTAATGATATCAAGTATTTCAATTTTACTCCAGCAGGTGAGATGGGTACGGACAAACTTGCTAACTATATGAGAAAACTCACCCCAGGTGAATTCATCCGCAAGATAAATAAAAAGGACAAGGACGCTTAGTAAAATGAATCTTAACGACTTACCAGATATGTCAGATGCACTGAAACAGGTGCAGGCATTTGCTGAAAAGAACGATGGCAATCTTGCCAACAATGCTCCTCCTTATGATAAGGTAACCCGCCGTGATGTTATCACTGGTGCCCTTGGTAAGGACGAGATGGGTGGTAAGCGCAAGAAGCATGATTGTGCCAAGAAAGTCAACTATAAGAAAGAAGAGTGGGACACCATTCCTGAGCAGCACACTATGCTGGAAGATGGCACCGTCACTCACTATGATATTACTAACGGCGAAACGATTCTTGAGAACGTCCCTGTTGAAGAACTTGAGATTCTGATTTCTGAGAAGCACGAGCACTTCGATAACTACGACAAGAACGCTGAAGTTCTTGGTGAAGCAGATTCTTTAGCAGCAATGGCAGCTCGTCGTGAGAAGCGTCTTGCTCGTCAAAGAAAGCAAATGGGCACTTCTTCAACTGGTCAAGACTTTGGTCATGACTATGGAATTTCTTCTGCCGAGCGTAAGAAGAGGCAGCAAGCAGAGTTTGATAAGTTTGTTGGTAAGAAGACTAAGAAAGAAGCATTTGCATTCTCTGAGGAAGACTTTGAGGAACTGGACCTCTTCGGTGAAGAGATTGACGCAATGACCGATGAGGAACTCATCGACATGATGGAAGAACTCATCATCGAAACTGCTGAAGATGACCAAGACCTCATCGAAATCTGTGAGCACCTTGAAGGTATTGAAGTTCTGTCTGAAGCATCAGACTCCTACTATGATTCTGCAGTTAAGGCATCTAAGGAAGCATCTAAGAAACCTGAAGTTAGAGCAGCAAATCGTCGTGCTCGTGTTGAGCGTCTGAAGTCTGCTGCTAAGAGTGCTGCTAAGAAAGTTGGCGGCGCTGCTAAGGCAGGTGCTAAGATGGCAGGTAGTGCTGCTAAGAAGGCAGGTAAAGCAGCAATTGGTGCTGGTGCTCGTGCTGCTGGTCATGCAGTTGGTGAGTTCCAAGCACAGCGTATCAAGTCTAAGCGTGCTTCAATGGAGAGAACTCCCGCTAAGAAGAAAGAAGCACCTAAGTCTTCCTCTAGCGATGATGACGGCACTGATGGCAAGCTCGATAGTGTACTGAGCAGCATCAGAGGTTCTAAGGGTAAGAGTTCTGGCGGTGGAAGCAGCAGTGCATCGTCTGGTGGCGGGGAGAAAAAGAAGAAGCCTGGTCTGCTCAGAAGACTGGCAGGCGCAGTTGGTAGAGGTCTGAAGAAAGCAGCAGGTAAGACTGCTCGTGCTGTATCCAGCGGTAGCGACAAACTTGCCAAGCGTCTTGGTGAAGACTATGAGCAGATTGCACACCTCTATGAGTCTGGTCTCTTCTCTGTGCAAGAGATTGAGAACGTAATCGAAGAAGGTTACAAAGAGATTGACCGCGACAAAGAAAACAGAATGTATCGTCGTGCAGGAAATCTTGCTCGCACTTCTTTGTCTTCCAAAGGAAAGGCAAAGAAGATTGCACAAGATAAGTCTGCTAAGATTGTAAGTGCAATCACTTCTCAAAAGGAGCGTGAGCGTTTCAATAAGATGGGAGACGAGAAAGCACGCGACAACTACGGGGGTTGATATGCTGAGTTTCAAAGCACTTTCTGAAAAGAAAACCAAAATCACACTCAATCCAAAACTGAAAGATGTTATGGAGAAGAAGTGTGATAAGTGCGGCGAAGAGTCGTGCGAGTGTGATAGTAAAAAGAAATGCACGTCCTGTAAAGGGACAGGCAAAGTTGATGGTAAAACGTGCTCCCATTGTGGGGGCACTGGTTACCATGAAGAAGGTGAAGGTGAAGGAATGAGTGAGGGTTATTACGACCCCATGGAAGATCCTACTTTTGATCACGATGAAGCCGAAAGGACTCGTGGACAATCTGGCAAACCTGCCAAAAAGAAAACCAAAAAATCTACTAAAAAAGAGGAAGTCGCCTATGTCAGTCAAGAAGAAGTTTCAGAAGAAAGCAATCAAGAAAGCGAAACTGAAACACTCTTGACCTTTAGGCAGTTCAACGAAGGTAGAGCAGAAGATGCAAAGGCATCCTTAGAGAAAGTCAAGGCACGTCAGAAAGTTCTCGATGCACACGAGAAGAAGACTGGCAAGAAACTTGACATCACTAAGACACCTGAGCATAAAGCACACAAACAAAATTTCCCTGGTGCTAAGCGCACTGGTAAGAAAGTGAAGGGTGCTAAGGAGACTCCTTCTGAAACACATAACAGAAGAGTCAATAAAACCGTTGAGCGTATTGTCAAGAAGGGTTACACTTCTAAAGAAAAGAAAGAAGTGCAGTCTATGGCAAAGCACGCATCGAGATACGATTGAGCATATATAGATTAGACCCGTTTTGGTGCTAATCCATGTTATCTTTTCTCTTACCCCTTGCTCAAAAGGTTATTGTTGATGCAGTCGCTAAGATTCCCGACAATGAGGAACTGGGCGAACAACTGATTAAGGTCTGTATTGTTATTCTGGAGAAGGCAGTTAAACTGACCAAGACAGATATGGACGACAGACTGCTTGCAAAAGTTAAGGAAGCAATCGTAGTACGATAATACCTTAGGGGGCGAAAGCCCCCTTTTTTATAAATAAATATTAGGAAAACGTTTTCGGAGTACAATGTCTTTATACGGAAGAACTGACGCTACTGCCAACAAGAATGCAATTGATGCACTTCGCACTGCAGTTGCTGGAACTGAAACTGTCGTTTTCGTAGACGCTACTGAAGCAAGTCTTGCCGAAAACGCATCGCGTGGTATCACTGGTCCTGGTTGGTGGTCCTATCGCACATACACAGATTCGTCGGGTAACACTCGCCACAAGGCAGAGCACCTGGTATTCATCACCAATCCTGATGGAACTGAAACTCAGTCTGATGACACTATCGCAGCAGATGTTGCATCGGCAGTAATCATCGATGTCCAACCCGCAAGCAGCACCTCTGCTTCTGGCGCAGGTACATTCACTCTTACCACCAGCACAACTGGAACCCCTGGCGCACTGTCCTATGTTTGGCAGCGTCAAACTGCAAATGGCACTCGCTGGACCAACATCAGTGCTTCGCTTGATAGCGGCATCACTTATGCAGACTTCACAACTGCAACTCTTGCATACAGTGGTCTTGCAGCAGACACTCTTGACGGTTATAAGTATCGCGTCAAGATTACATCCGCAGGTGGTACTGAAGAAGTCATCTCTGATGGCGCAGCAACCCTGACATTTGGCACCTGATAATATATGAACTTTAGCGAACTGAATGAATCTAATTACATTCTGTTCGCCATAAAGCATTATGAAAATCCTCACTGCGTAACCAGAGAGGATTTTGATGAAGACATGAAACGCTTCAAGTATCTGAAAAGACTCTTGAAGCGTTATGTTCGTGGAGGGTCACTAAGAACCCATCTTGTTATAAATCATCTCATCATCCTTTATAATGTTTTTGGTGAAGCAGCAACTCCTCTCCTCTTCTTTAAGTTGGAGCGGGAGTATTGGAGTATCTTGAAGACTGTACTTTTATACTTGAATAAATATCCTATAGGAATGTTGCCTCATCTAGAGGAAGACCCTGATATCGCAGAAGAACTGGAGAAAATATGACAATCGCAACTGCTGGTACTGGAGGTTTTAGTGGTAGTGCTGATGCCACTGGACCTAATGCGGGTTACGATCCTGTCATGAAGTTTCGTAAGAAGTTAAAAAAGAAGAAAGTTCAAGAAGAAAAAGACCATGAAGTTTCCATGGCACAGGCGCAACTTGATAAGTCTGCTGAAAATATCAAGAAACTTAAGAAGAAGTTAGGCAATAAAGAAAAGAATATTCCTGCTTGGGTTCAGGCAAAGATTACGGACACCGAGCACAATACAGATGCTGCTGCAGGGTACACAAAGGAATCAAAAGAGTATCCTACACATACACCTCGCACACATCTTTTTCAGTATAAAGTAACTATCCCTGAAGTTGGAGAGACAGTAATTTATGCTGCATCTCCTGCAGAACTTTCTCGCAAACTTCGTATGGTGATTGCTCCTCAACATAGAGCAAACATCAAACTCGAAAGAATCATGCCTGCTGCAGCAGGTAAGTTCTTTATGGACAAACGCACGAAGCATATGCGTAATGTCGCTGAGAATGCAGACAAGGCAATGCAGCAGCAGATGACGCAACAGCAGATTGCTAATGAGAAGAAAAAAGTTGAGTTGAAGAAAGCAGAGATGCAGAAGCAACTTCAAAAGAAAGTTCAGGCATTGAAGAACAAGCAGCGTATTGGTGCTGCACAAGCAACGGTGGACCAATAATGGCATTCGGTCTTCAAAAGTTGGCAGTACTTGAAAGTAAACTCGATATTTATGAAGATCTCTCTAAAGAGATGCTTGACAAACTTGAAAGAGCAGTCTGGACTATCTCTGAAAACAGCAATAAGATTGCTATAATTCTAGAGCGTCATGAAGGTCGCTTGGAAGAAAGCGAAAGAACGGATAAACTCATCATTAAAATGATTGAGGACTTGAAAGATAAAGTGGAGAAAGACAATGAGACTATGCACACCAGAGTATCTGCCCTTCAGAAAAAAGTTGATGCCAATGCAAAGTTTGTCATCGGGGCTGGTGCAGTCTTGGCAACGCTTGTTGCAGTATTACAAGTGGTCCCACCAGTGGTCAAGTTATTGACACCCTCACTTCAATCGAGTATGATGGATGCACCAGCGATCCATAGATTTGTCTAACTTTGTTGATGTTCATTATGTGAATCTCTTGTCTGGACGACTGGAGAAGTTCGCACGAAAAAAGGAAGACCTATACAACTTTCGTTGTCCTTATTGCGGTGACTCTCAGAAGCATCGTAACAAGGCACGGGGGTACTTTTTTCGTATCAAGACTGATATGGTCTTCAAGTGTCACAACTGTGGCGTAGGAAGGACGCTGCCAAACTTCCTGAAGGACCAGGCACCAGACCTTCATGATGAATATATCATGGAGCGTTACAAGAATGGAACGACTGGTAAAGGTTCTTATGTTCCTAAACCTAAACCTCTCTCTTTTGAAAAACCGAAGTTCAAGAAAAAGGGAGAACTGCAAAGTATCGAACAGCTAAATAATGAACACCCAGCGGTCGGGTATCTCCTCGGTCGTCAGATTCCTAAAGAACATTTTGGGGATTTGTTCTATACAGATAAGTTCTGTACCTGGGTAAATACACAGAAGCCAACGTTCAAAGATGTCAAGAAGGATCACCCCAGAATTATCATCCCTTTCATTGACACCAACGGCGAGTGGTTTGGATTTCAAGGACGGTCCCTAAATTCAGATGATACGTTGAGATACATCACTATCATGCTGGATGAGTCCAAAACTAAAATCTTTGGTCTTAATAGAGTAGATTTCAATAAGACCATATACATTACCGAAGGACCTATTGATAGTTTGTATATCGACAATGCAATTGCAATGGCAGGAGCAGACGTTGATTGGGAACTATTGCGTGATAAAGAAGTTGTCTTTGTGTATGACAACGAACAGCGCAATAAAGAAATTATTGGTAGAATGGAAAAAGTAATCGATAGAGGTTATGAGATTGTGATTTGGCCAGAGAACCTACAAGAGAAAGACCTGAACGATATGTTTATCGCTGGACATGATGTTCAATCTCTGGTAGAATTTAACACTTACAGCGGTCTACAAGCACAGATTAAACTAAGCGAATGGAAAAAGGTATGAAGGAAATCCATGTAGTCAAAAGAGATGGTGAACAAGAACCTCTAAATCTTGACAAGATTCATGTGATGGTTGAGCACGCCTGCAATGGTCTTGCTGGTGTGTCTGAGAGTCAAGTGGAGATGAATGCTGGTCTTCAGTTCTTTGATGGCATTAAGACATCTGATATTCAGGAGATTCTCGTTCGTTCTGCTAACGACCTCATCTCTTTGGAAGCACCCAACTATCAGTTTGTTGCTGCTCGTCTGCTTCTGTTTGGTCTTAGGAAGGCAGTTTATAATGGTCATCCTGATGGTCATCCTCCTCTGAAGGAGCACGTTGAGAAGTGCATTGAGCGTGGTGTGTATGACCCTACCATCCTCGCAAAGTATACTGATGAGGAGTGGGAAAAACTGTCCAGTTTCATGGACCATGACCGTGACTATCTGTTTACATATGCTGGCATTCGCCAGGTCGTAGATAAATATCTCGTGCAGGACCGCAGTTCTGGAGAGGTGTATGAGACTCCCCAGTTCATGTACATGATGATTGCTGCAACTCTGTTCCAAGATGATGATAAATTCTATCGTTTAGAGTATGTCAAAAAATACTACGACGCAATCTCAAAGCACCGCATCAACATTCCCACACCTGTCATGGCGGGGGTTAGAACTCCACTTCGACAATTTGCTAGCTGTGTTCTTGTTGATGTCGATGACACCCTCGATAGTATCTTTTCTAGTGACATGGCGATTGGCTACTATGTTGCTCAACGTGCAGGAATCGGTATCAACGCAGGTAGAATCCGTGGCATCAACAGTAAAATCCGAGACGGAGAGGTTCAACACACAGGTGTGGTCCCCTTCCTCAAAAAGTTTGAGTCAACTGTCCGATGCTGCACACAAAACGGCATCCGAGGTGGGTCAGCGACTGTCCACTTTCCTATCTGGCATCAAGAGATAGAAGACATCATTGTCCTTAAGAACAACAAAGGAACCGAGGATAACCGTGTCCGAAAACTCGACTACTCAATCCAAATCTCAAAGATCTTCTACGAACGATTCATCCAAGATGGAGACATCACCCTATTCAGTCCTCACGATGTCCCAGGTTTGTACGATGCTTTTGGCACTGACGAGTTTGATGATCTCTATACACGTTATGAATCTGATGGACGCATTCCTAAGAAGACTATCAAAGCTCAAGCACTCATTCTGGACATCCTGAAAGAACGTGCAGAGACTGGTCGTTTGTATATCATGAACATCGACCACTGCAACTCCCACTCTTCTTTCATCGATAAGGTGAATATGTCTAACCTGTGTCAAGAGATTACTCTTCCCACAGATCCTATCGGACATATTGATGATGCATCTGGAGAGATTGCTCTCTGTGTTCTCTCCGCAGTGAATGTAGGTAAACTCAAGAACCTCGATGAACTTGAAGAACTCTGCGATCTTTCTGTACGTGGTCTAGAAGAACTGATTGATTATCAAGACTATCCTGTAGTTGCTGCAGAACTTGCAACAAAGGCACGTCGTTCTCTTGGTATTGGATTCATTGGACTTGCACACTTCCTTGCGAAGAACGGTCTTAAGTATGATTCTCAAGAAGCTTGGGATCGAGTTCACGAACTGACCGAAGCATTCCAATACTATCTTCTCAAGTCTTCCTGCAAAATTGCAGAGCAAAAAGGTCCTTGTACTGACTTCAATCGAACGAAGTACTTTGATGGAAAACTTCCGATTGATACATACAAGAGTGATGTTGACGAGATTACTTCTAAAGAGCTGAACTATGATTGGGAAGGTCTTAGAAATTCTATCGCCACCTACGGTCTACGGCACTCAACACTGTCCGCACAAATGCCTTCAGAGAGCAGTTCCGTTGTGTCAAATGCTACCAACGGGATCGAACCTCCTCGCGGATACCTGTCCATTAAGAAGAGTAAGAAGGGACCTCTCAAACAGATCGTCCCTCAGTATAATACCTACAAAGGCAATTATACTCTCCTCTGGGATATGCCTGATAATACTGGGTACATCAATGTTGTTGCCGTCATGCAAAAGTTCTTTGATCAGGCGATCAGTGGAAACTGGAGTTACAATCCAGGAAACTATCCCGACAATGAAGTACCCGTCTCAGTAATGGCACAAGACTTCCTGAAGACATACAAGTATGGATGGAAGACTTCTTATTATCAGAACACTTACGATAACAAAACAGATGAGATAAAAGAGGATACACAAGAAGATCAACTTAAAGCTTTGGAACAGTTGATTATGGAAACGAGTGATGATGACTGCGAATCTTGCAAGATCTAAACACAACTACCGAGGAATTAAATGTCAGTTGAAGGTATGACCGTATTAAACACATCTACAGACGTAAACGCCAAGAAACAACCAATGTTTTTTGGCGCCCCTCTGGGAATCCAGAGATATGACCAGTACAAGTATCCAGTCTTTGATAAACTCACTCAACAACAACTCGGTTATTTCTGGAGACCTGAAGAGGTTTCTCTCCAGAAAGATCGCGGTGACTATCAGACTCTTGCACCAGAACAGAAGCACATCTTCACCAGCAATCTTAAGTACCAGATTATGCTGGATAGTGTACAAGGGCGTGGTCCTGGGATGGCTTTTATCCCTTACTGTTCACTCCCTGAACTAGAGGCGTGCATGACCGTATGGGAGTTTATGGAGATGATCCACTCCCGTTCATATACATATATCATCAAGAATGTATATCCAGATCCTGGTGAGGTCTTTGACCACATTCTGGATGACGATAAGATCGTTGCCCGCGCAGAGTCGGTAACTTCTGCATACAATGAATTTGTCGAAGCGGCACACCAGTATGATACTGGTAATATGTGGAGAGGAGACTTTAAAGATTCTCCTACTGCTAAATGGGAATCAAAAGAACTGAAGAGAAAACTTTATCGTGCTGTCGCCAATGTCAATATTCTCGAAGGCATCAGGTTCTATGTTTCGTTCGCTTGCTCGTTTGCGTTTGGCGAACTCAAACTTATGGAAGGATCCGCTAAAATTATCTCTCTCATCGCAAGAGACGAAAATCAGCACCTTGTCATTACTCAAAACATCCTCAACAAATGGCGTGAAGGGGATGATCCAGAAATGGAAGAGATTGCTAAGGAAGAAGAACCCGTAATCATTGACATGTTCAAGAGAACTGTCGAAGAAGAAAAGGCATGGGCTGAGTATCTGTTCAAAGATGGATCTATGATCGGTTTGAATGATAAACTCCTCGCACAGTATGTTGAGTGGATTGCAAATCGTCGTATGAAGGCGATTGGTTTGAAACCCATTTATGATATTCCTGCTAAAAATAATCCTCTTCCTTGGACTGAACATTGGATCTCTTCAAAGGGTCTCCAAGTCGCTCCTCAAGAGACAGAAGTTGAGTCATACGTTGTCGGTGGCATCAAACAGGACGTTAAAAAAGATACCTTTGCTGGATTCCAACTCTGATTTTGCGGGGACTAAATACATTATAGTGTTGTATAGTCCCTGTAACCCAGAATGGCGAAGCAGACAATTGATATCGGATCTCAGCCAAATGATGGAACAGGTGATTCCTTAAGACAAGGCGCTCAGAAGATCAATAGTAACTTTAACGAGATATATCAAAGTTTTGGTGATGGTTTTAATTTATCCCAATTAACCATTGGTACTGCTACTACCGCAGGGTTTGCACAAACTGCGGGAATTGCAACGAATGCACAAAATTTAAATGGGCAACCTGCTTCATTTTACTTAAATTATAATAATCTAAACAACCTACCAACAATCCCAACCAATACTAATCAGTTAACCAATGGTGCTGGTTATATTACTACTACCGCTCTTGTAGGATATGCAACGGATGGGGATCTAGTAGGATTTCAAACTGCTGGAAATTTAGTAGGGTTTATAACAAATATTCAAGCCGGTGCGGGGATTTCTGTATTTGAATCCCCTGCCGGCAATTTTATTGTCACATCAACTGGTGGTCTTGTAGATATTGTTGGAGATACTACTCCACAACTTGGTGGTGATTTAGATCTCAATACTAGAACTATTAACGGAACTGGTAATATTGACATCTCTGGTCAGATTGATATTACTGGAAAATTATCAGTTGGTGCTGGTGCAACAGTTACTGGAACTACTTTCTTAGATCAATTGAATGCTGTTGGATACTCAACATTTGGGGGAAGAGTAGTCTTTGATGAAATTTTAGAGTTCAGGGGACTTGAAGCTGGTGGAGCAAATGTTCTTGATTGGTATGACTCTGGTGGTGTTGTAAGGCACTCTATAACTTATAATGAAACTGATTTTGTTATTGGTGGTGGTGATAGTGTAAAGATTGATTCTACCGCAAGTGGATCAGTTAAAATAACTCATGGTGGTGTAGGCGTTTCTACTTTCTCGGAGGACGGTCTTAATGTAACTGGTATCGTAACTGCAACATCATTTGTTGGTAACGGTTCGGGACTAACTGGTATTGCTACAGATGTTGGACTTGCAGGAGTTCAAGCAGAAGTTAATGCACTTGGAACTAATCTGAACATTGTAGGATTCTACGATGCTGTTGCTGGTGTTGTAACTGGACTGACTCTTGTCGGACAAGCAAGAGGTATTTCTGTTGGATCTACACTTGCAGTATCTGGTATTAACACTGGTGATTATTATATCGTTTCAGTAGGTGGAACAGAAGTTGGTATTGCAACTTACTCTAGACCTGGTATTTCCAGTGTATATTCTGGTGACTGGATCGTTGGTATCGATACCAATGCATACTCAATCCTATCTTATTCTCAACAGGTTGTTGCACCAAGAGCAACTAGATCAGATTTCTCTGATACTTTAGAATCAAACTCTAGTGTAAACACAAGTGGTATTATTACTGCAGGATCTTTTGATGGATCTCTTGCTGCATCAAATCTTACTGGAGCTTTACCTGCAATTAGTGGTGCAAGTCTAACGAATCTTACTGGAGCATCTGCAGGAACTTTCGGTGATGCATATACAGTACCTACAGTGACAGTTGATTCTAATGGAAGAATCACTGGAATATCTACCGTAAGCATTTCGGGTGGAGCACTTGGGGGAAACAGGTGGTCTAGTCATCCATCAGGTATCAGTACATCTTCTTCTGTAGGTATTGGAACTACAACCATTACATCAACTCTTACGGTAAAGGGTGATGGTATTGTTGACGGAGCATTCCAAATCGGACTAGATGCGGCTACAACTGCCACTCTCAATTTAACGAGTAATTCATCCTTAAGTTATGGTGGAAATAATCTAACTCTAAGAAATGATAGAACTAGTGGAAGAGTAGTTCTAATGGGTGATAATGGTGTAGAGATTCTAAATCATGATACTGATGCAAGAGCTGCATGGTTTAGAAGTGGAATTGCATATTTGTATAATGAAGGTAATCTTAAGTTACAAACAACCACTGGTGGTATAGATGTTACTGGTGTAGTCACTGCAACCAAATTCGTTGGTGATGGATCTGGACTAATCGGGGTTACTGCTTCTGGTACAGGAATTGAAGTCAAAGATTCTGGAAGTGTTGTTGGAACTGCAGGAACTATTGACTTTGGTACAGGTTTGGATATATCTCCAGCATCCGCTGGTATTGTCACCGTAACCGTTAATGTTGGTGCTGCGGATACTGCATCTATCGTTTCTACTGCAGCAACAATCACAGATCATTTAGATCTTAGAGATGATAATGATGACACAAAGAGAATAAGAATTCTTCATGGGAGAAATATTCTATTTGATGACCTACAACCAATAACTGGTGATGGTGCTCTTTTCAATAACAATAAAGGTGAAATAGTATTCTTAAACACGGAGAATGATCAGTTAGTTCCTCTTGCTCTTAAAGAACAGAGTGTAGGCATCGGAACCACAAATCCACTTCAAGCTCTCGACGTAAGAGGTAATGCACTAGTCAGTGGCATCCTTACCGCAACTGGTGGATTCTCTGGATCTATTGATTCTGCAAATAACTTGACTGGTGGTATTGCAACCGCAACTCAACTTAGTGTAAGTGGGGTAACCACAATCAGTCAGGGAAGAATCCAAGCAAATGCTGATGCAAATATCAGATTTGGTAATGGCGCACTATCTGGATCTGTAGTTAGAAATATTGCAATTGGTGACCAAGTTCTTCAGTCCATGACTGGTGGTTCTGGTAGAAACATTGGTATGGGTGAGTTTGCACTTAAAAATGTTTCTAGTGGTGCATACAACGTTGGGCTTGGTATCAGAGCGGGTGAGAAAATAAACACTGGATCTTATAACGTAGTTCTCGGTGGATTCAATGGTGATACCACTGATTTGGGTATTATCAATTCATCAAATAATGTTGTAATTTCTGATGGGCAGGGAGACATCAGATTCTACTCAAACGGAAGTAAGAACACTGGTATTAATACTACCGTTCTTTCAAATGAAGATGTAACAGTTGGTGGTAGTTTGACCGCAACATCTTTCCATGGATCTGCTACTGGACTCACAAATATTCCTGCAGGACAACTAACTGGAGTATTGCCTACCATCGACGGTAGTAACTTAATTAACGTTACTGCAAGTGGTACTGGTGTTAACGTTCTGAATAATCAGAACACTTTAGGTGTTGCTGGAACATTTGATTTTAGTTCTGGTATTAATGCAAACTTTGGTGTTGGAATCTCAACTATATCTGTTGATCCTCATTTAGGATTAACTCAGGTAAATGTATCTGGAGTTGGAACAATTGCAACTCTATCTTCCTCAAATTTAAGTGCAACTTCTCTTTCTGTTGGAGTCCTTGGTCTAACAATTAATAATAGTAGTATTGGTAATAATGGTTCTGGAAATATAAACTGGGGAACTGGTAATTTCTATTTCAATGGAAGTAGTGGAGTTAGAGAAATTGGTTGGACTAATGGAGATGGTAGACTTAGAGTTACTGATGAGTTTAACAGAATAAAAATCGTAGGTGGTAATGGTGGTACTGGTCAAGAACTTGCAGAATTCCAAGCCGGGGGTGTTGTAGAATTATTCTATGCAGGAACAAATCCTGGAGTAAGATTGAGAACGACCGAAAAAGGAATTTATTTCCCTGAAGAATTGGTATATGCTCCTGTTGGTATTGTAAGTGCATACGAGTTCGTCGGTTCTGCTGTGGGACTAACCAGTATTCCTGCAGCACAACTTACAGGATCACTACCTGCGATTGATGGTTCTAATTTGATCGGAGTTATTGCTTCTGGTACTGGTATTGAAATCAAGGATAGTGACTCTGTTGTTGGTTCTGCTGGAACCGTCAACTTTGGAGATGGATTGACAGTATCACCAGTATCTGCTGGTGTTGTTACTGTCACTGCATCAGGTGGTTCGCTTCAAAGTAGAACCATCGTTTCAGCATCAACTACTTCAATCGCAGATGATGCGGTTGGGTTTACTACTGCTGCAGGATTTAAAGCATATACCTTAATGAAGGTAGGTGTATCGACTGCAGCTTGGATTAGAATATATACTGATAGTATATCTAGAGCTAATGACAGTTCTAGATCTGTTGGAGAAGATCCATCACCAGGAAGTGGCGTAATTGCAGAGGTGGTAACCACTGGAATTTCTACGCAACAAATGATTACTCCTTTTGCTATGGGTGGAAATATGGACGATCCCGTTAGTAATGTTATTTACTTGGCAATCAAAAACCTTTCTGGTTCAACGCAAACAATTACCGCAAACCTCACTATTCTTCAACTGGAGGCTCAATAAGAAATGGCTGTATCAATTAGCACAGTAGGCATCAATACTGCAGATGCAGGAACTTGGAATCAGACTCAAGCCCTAGATTTGTTAGGAATTGGATTAAGTATTGCTCAACTTCACGGATCCCCAGCAAGTGGACTTGCAGTTGGAGTTTCTACATTTACTGGTGGAGGTAAAGTTGCTATATCTCCAGATAAGTATTATCAAGATGTAGAACCTATTTCCACAACTGGAATAGGAACGGGTGCATCATTTTCGATTTATAGAGAAGATAGCACTCAACACATTTGGGGAATTACTGTTAATCGTCCTGGTTATGGTTACACTGGAGGAGAGGTAGTAACGATAAGTGCAGAAGATATTGGTGGATCTGTAAATGGTGCCAGTAACATGGAACTGACACTAGTGGTTGATGCAACCATTAGTGGTGGAAGTGGATATGCTCTAACTTTTACAGGTGCAGGTAGTACTGCTATTGAATCTAGAGGTTATGATAAAAACGGGTATCAGAGTATTGGTACTAATAGAACGTATGTATTTACGGAAGGCGATACTATATCTTTCACTAATGATACTGCTAATGAATATAGTAATTATGAACAAATGAGTTTGGTTAGATATGCTGTAGATAAATCCGTTGCAAGTGTTGTTGGGTATGCGAATACTCACTATGTTTGGTCATTTGGATCATCTATTGGCAGTGGTACTACTTCCTGGACTCCAAGTTGGGGAGAAGCGGGAACCTACATTTTTAATAGAATATATGA
>BCSF01000130.1_pt1 | contig 33499 bp, 52 predicted proteins | sample 1016431 | NCBI WGS metagenome assembly BCSF01 (sample SAMD00045685;SAMD00045686;SAMD00045687;SAMD00045688;SAMD00045689;SAMD00045690;SAMD00045691;SAMD00045692;SAMD00045684;SAMD00045690;SAMD00045691;SAMD00045692;SAMD00045684;SAMD00045685;SAMD00045686;SAMD00045687;SAMD00045688;SAMD00045689, study... | reverse complement strand
AATCCTAAATGTAGATTATGTGCTATGATTGTGAAAAACCAATAGGAAGTGTTTTATGCCCTCTACAGGTGGAGTAAAAATAGGATCGAGTTACGATGAAGCTCGAACTAGAAAAGTTAACGCAGAAGCTGAGATTGCTGAACTTGAGTTAGCCAAGGTTCATGGCACTCTTGTTGTCGCAGAGGATGTCGTTAAGGCGTGGGAAGATGTGCTTGGTGCGCTGAAAGGCAAACTGTTATCCATCCCGACTAAAGCTGCGCCAGTTGTATCTGCGGAAAACGAAGCTGGTGTTTGCGAAGACATCTTAGAGGACTTGATGAACGAGGCATTAGAGGAACTAAGCAACTATGATCCATCAGTCAACGCGACAGAAACGAAAGGAACTGAAGAAGCACCTGAAGACAGCAATTCAGACACTAAAGCCACCGCCAAAACTAAGCGTAAGTCAGTGGGCAGACCAAAAAAGGCGGCTAGACTCTCAAAGTAGTGCTGAACCAGGTAGATGGCATACGGCTCGTGCTGAATACCAACGAGGGATTATGGATGCCTGTTCTGATGGCAACATCAAAGAAGTTGTCGTTATGGCGGGAGCGCAGTTAGGTAAGTCAGAAGCATTACTCAATATTATCGGCTATCACATAGATAATGATCCATCACCTATATTAGTTCTCCAACCAACCTTGGAAATGGCTCAAGCATTCTCAAAGGATCGTGTTGCTAACGGATTACTTAAAGCGACAGTATGTCTTAGAGGGAAAGTAAAAGACCCTCGCGCAAGAGACAGTGGAAATACTACATTACATAAATTATTCCCTGGTGGCAGTTTGACACTTGTAGGTGCTAACAGTCCATCAGGCTTGGCATCTCGCCCTATCCGACTTGTACTATGTGATGAGGTGGATCGGTATCCCGCGAGTGCTGGTTCAGAGGGTGATCCTATACAACTAGCCCGCAAAAGGGCAGCTACGTTCTGGAATCGTAAGATTGTCATGGTTTCGACTCCCACGAATAAAGATGCAAGTCGCATCGAGGAAGCGTTTGAGAACTCTGACATGAGATACTATCACGTTCCGTGTAAACACTGTCACCACGAGCAGAAGCTAAAGTGGTCTAACGTGCAGTGGACTGATGATGACCCTGATACTGCAAAGTACCTGTGCGAGCATTGTGATGTGTTATGGACTGATTCTGATAGAAGATGGGCTATTCGTAATGGCACATGGAAAGCAGAGAAAGAGTTTAATGGAGTGGCAGGATTTGCTATTAACGGACTTTACTCACCGTGGACACCTTTATCCGATGGCGTAAGGGATTTCATGTCCATGCGTAAGAACCCAGAACAACTTAGGGTATGGACAAACACTTACTTGGGAGAAACGTGGGAAGATCAGGGTGAGACTATCGATGATTACTCTCTGGCAGAAAGAAGAGAAGCCTATGGCGAGGGAATACCTGATGAAGTGATCTTTCTTACTTGCGGAGTTGACGTTCAGGATGACCGCTTAGAGTTGTCTATTATCGGTTGGGGGCGTGACGATGAAAGTTGGGTTATAACTCATGAAGTTCTGTATGGCGATCCCTCTACGCCCCAGTTATGGACTTCGCTAGACACTAAGTTATTTACTACCTATTTGTGTAACGATGGTAGGCAATTACCTATACGCGCAACCTGTATCGACAGTGGTGGTCATTTCACAAATACGGTATACTCCTACGCTAAGAAGAACTATGCCCGAAGAGTTTTTGCTATCAAAGGTGTTGGTGGCGAGGGCAGAGCAATAGTAGGCAGACCAAGTAAAAACAATATCGGAAAGTGTTTATTATTTCCTGTTGGTGTTGATACTGCAAAAGACTTACTATTTGCTAGACTGCGGATACAAGATGAGGGTGCTGGTTACATACACTTTCACGATGACTTGAATGACGAGTATTTTCGTCAGCTAACCGCAGAAAAGATTGTAACGAAGTTTACTAGGGGATACAAAAAAAGAGTATTCCAAAAGATAAGACCGAGAAACGAAGCATTAGACTGTTTTGTTTACTCTATCGCAGCTTATGCTATATTAAACGTAGATATTAACGCTTTAGCTGATAACAGGGATAAACAGCCACAACAAAAAGCTGAACAACCTGTATCTCCAAGGCAATCATTTGTACCCAAGACAGGGAAGAGTTTTGTTAATTCGTGGCGATAAAGGTGTAAATTAATGGCAAATCTATTTGATGCTGCTAACGCTCCAGAGGGAGAACCACAGGAAATTGTTGTAGGGGACTTTGTACAGTGGAAGCGGTCTAATTTAGTCTCTGACTATCCTACGGATACCTACACAGCAAAATATGTAGCCAGAATCTCAGGCGGTGGTAGCAACGAAATCACTATAACTGGCACTTCACAAACAACACACTACCTATTCACAGTAAACGGCTCAGAAAGCGATGATTTTGTACCTGGGCATTACTTCTACCAACTAGAAATAGAGCGAAACTCAGATAACGAAAGAGTTACTGTTGATCGTGGGCATTTTGTAGTTGTACCTGATCTAGATGTGAATAACGCTGATCCGCGCTCTCACGCAGAGATTATGCTAGGTAAGATTGAAAGTTTGCTATCTGGTAAGGCTGATTCTGATGTGGCAAGCTATTCCATAGCTGGTAGATCGCTCGATAAGATGAAGTTCGAAGAGTTGGTTGATGCTAGAAACTTCTACAAGCGTGAAGTTAATCAAGAAATTAATGAAATAGACATGAAACATGGGCGTAAAAACTCATCTACTATACAAGTGAGGTTTTAGATGGCTCTTTTCGATATGTTTAAGCCAAAAACCGATAAAAAAGGCAAAGTATTCAAAAGATCATACGCAGCAGCTAATTCTGGACATATTTTTGCTGATTTTAAGGCATCTGAGCGTTCGGCAGACTCAGAATTACGACCAGCACTGCGTAAAATACGCTCTAGATCAAGAGATTTGGCTAGAAACAACGAATATGCCAAAAAATACCTAAATCTGCTTAAAAATAACGTGATTGGTGAAAAAGGCTTCGGATTACAGGTCAAAGCAACTGATTCCGTGGGTAGATTAGATCAAGACGGCAATCAAAGGGTCGAATATGCGTTTCGAAAGTGGGGCAAGCTAGGTAACTGTACCGTGGATGGCTCGATGTCTTGGGTTGATGCACAAAAACTAGCTATTGAGTGTTTAGCCCGTGACGGTGAAGTGTTTATTGTTAAGCATCGTGGTGCTAACTTCCATGATTCTTTCGCTATAGAGTTTCTTGAGCCAGACCAGATTGACGAGCAGAAGAACGAAAGACTGTCTAACGGCAATGAAGTTCGTATGGGTGTTGAACTAGATCGCTTCAGAAAGCCAGTTGCTTATCATGTTTTAACTTATCATCCAGGTGATTACGACTACACAACGACAGGAAAGTCACCGAAGCACGTTAGAATCCCTGCTGAACGCATGATTCACCTATACGACCCAAGCAGAGCAGGACAATCTCGCGGTGAGCCTTGGATGACTCCTGCTATCTCTGCCATGAAGCAGTTAGGTGCGCTAAGAGAAGCTGCGGTGGTTAATGCGCGTATCGGTGCGAGTAAGATGGGTTTCTTTACGTCACCAACAGGTGATGGATTTGTCGCAGATGACCTAGATGGAAGTATGCCTATTATGGAAGCATCACCAGGTACGTTCCATCAGCTACCAAATGGTGTAGACTTTAAGTCGTTCGACCCACAGTATCCTAATAACGAATTTGATTCATTCCACAAAGCAGTGCTAAAAGGCATTGCTTCTGCGCTAGGTGTTAGCTATTTTGCCCTATCTAACGATCTAGAGTCGGTATCTTACAGTTCTATCCGTCAGGGTGCGCTAGAAGAGCGTGATTGCTACAGAAACCTACAGAAGTTTATGATTGACCACTTTGTCCGTGTTGTTTATGACGATTGGCTATCTGCATCTATGGAAGTAAATAGTTTTGGCATTCCTGTTCGACAGTTTGACCGATTCTGCGAGGCAGCAGAGTTTAGAGGAAAGGCATGGAACTGGGTAGACCCGCAGAAAGAGATGAATGCAGCGATTCTAGGGCTTAAATCAGGCGTTCTAAGCCTATCTGACGTTGCAAGCCAGTATGGCAAGGATGTAGAGGAGTTAGTGTCTCAGATCGCACGAGATAAGGATATAGCGGAACAATACGGCATATCCTACGCATTAGAGCCGTATGGTGCGAGTTTCAATAGTGTTGATCCTGATATAATCGGAGATGATGATGCCGAAGTACAAGGGTAAGGAAATAAACACTCGCCCAACTGACGGAATGGTGTCAGAAGCCGAGAAAGGGTTAGAGTGGCGCAAAGAATATGGTCGTGGTGGCACTGAAGTTGGTGTAGCCAGAGCAAGAGACATAAAGAATAGAAAAGAGTTATCATTCGACACTGTAAAAAGAATGTACTCTTTCTTTAGTCGGCATGAAGTAGACAAGAAAGCAGAGGGCTTTAGCCCAGGCGAGAAAGGCTATCCCAGTGCAGGGCGTATTGCTTGGGCATTATGGGGCGGTGATGCTGGTTTTTCTTGGTCTAGAAAGATTGCTGGTATGTTAGATGATGATAGAAACGAAGAGGCTGTAAATATGGACAATGAAGTAGAAGTAGAAGCTACTGTTGAGTCTGTTGATGAAGTTCGTACTGAAGAAGTAGTTGAAGAAACAGTAGAAGAAACTGCTGAAACTGTAGCGGAAGAAGTTGCAGAGGAAGTAGTAGAAGAAACTGATCGTTCAGCTAGTCTAGAAGTACAGCATCGCGCTATGGAGATGGATATGTCTCCTATAGACGAAGAATCTCGAACAGTAAAAATAGCGTTATCAAGTGAAGAGCCTGTTGCTCGTTCATTCGGTAATGAAGTATTAGACCATGGCAAGGAATCAATCGATTTGTCTTTCCTTGCATCTGGTCGCGCACCATTGCTTTTAGACCATGACCCTGAAAAGCAAATTGGTGTAATCAAATCAGTACAGCTTGATGAGAATGCGCGTAGACTCCGCGCAGAAGTTCGCTTTGGAAAAGGTGAATTGGCTCGTGAGGCTTTCTCTGATGTTGTCGATGGTATTAGGGCTAACATTTCTGTTGGTTACTCTATCGGCAAGATGGAAAGAGACGTAGATGATAAGGAAACTTATCGTGCTAAGTCATGGAAACCCGTTGAAGCAAGTTTGGTGTCTATTCCTGCCGATATGACAGTTGGCGTTGGGCGTTCAGGCAAAGCTGACAATAAACCCGTAATTAGAACTTCATTTAAAGAGGACAATATTATGTCAGAAGTTAATGTAGAAGCGGTAAAAGCTGAAGCCCAGCAAGCCGCACAAAAAAACGCTGCTCAAATCGTTGAGTTAGGCGCTCGTCACAACAAATCAGATATGGCTCGTGAAGCAATCGCTTCTGGTCAGTCTATCGATGAGTTCCGTGGCGCACTATTAGAGTCTATTGGCTCTACAACTGCTCTAGAAAGCCAAGACATCGGCATGAGCGAAAAAGAAGTTAAAAACTTCAGCATGATGAGAGCAATTCACGCTCTAGCTAACCCAACTGATCGTAGAGCGCAAGAAGCTGCAGCATTTGAATTTGAATGCTCACGCGCTGCTGCTGACCAGTACGGAAAATCTGCACAAGGCATCATGCTTCCTGCTGACGTTTTACGCACTTGGAACAAGCGCGATCTTAACGTAACTGATCCAGGTGGTGCTGGTCATAACGAAGCAGACTTGGTTGGTGAAGACTATCGTGGTGGTGCATTCATTGATGCTCTTCGCAACTCATCATCTGTAATGCAAGCTGGTGCAACTATGCTAGGCGGTCTAAGCGGTGACGTTAAGATTCCAAAGCAAACAGGTGTATCAACTGCTTCTTGGATTGCTGATGAGGGTAGTGCAGCTAGTGAATCAGAACTGACTATTGGTAACGTATCTCTTACACCTAAAACTTTGGGTGCATTCACAGACGTTACTCGTCAGCTTCTTGTACAGTCTAGCCTAGACGTTGAGAACCTAATTCGTAATGACCTTACTCGTTCAATCGCTACTGCTATTGATAAAGCTGGTCTTGAGGGTACAGGTGCAAATGGTCAGCCAACTGGTATTGAAAATGCTACAGGTGTTACTGCAATCGGCTTTACTAATTCTGCTGCGCCAACATTTGCAGAAATGGTTGAGATGGAAGTTGCTGTTGAAACTGCTAACGCTTTAACTGGCAACCTTTCATATATTCTTCCTCCTGGTCTTGCTGGCTTGTTGAAAACAACTGCTAAAGACTCAGGTTCAGGCATCATGGTTATGGAGCGCGGTGAAGTTAATGGCTATAAAGCTATTGTTTCTAACCAAGTATCTAATTCTCATGCTTACTTCGGTAACTTTAGCGATCTACTTATCGGTATGTTCGGTGGGTTAGACATCGTTGTTGATCCTTACAGCAATTCAACTTCTGGCACTGTGCGCGTTGTTGCACTACAGTCAGTTGATTGCGCTGTTCGTCATGGCGGTAGCTTCTGTAAGCAAACATAACTGTAACACTGTGAGGGGGTTCGCCCCCTCCTTTACTAAAGGCTATTCCGTGGCTATCCCATAGTAGCTTTTACTAAAGGAGAACATTATGAAATATGATGTAATAAAAAAATGCTTGATTCGTGCCGTTGAATATAACGTAGGCGATGTTGTTGAGTTAGATTTGGAAATTGCTACACATTTAATGGCAATAGGTAGAATTGCTCCACACGCGCTTGAATCTAAAAAAGAAGACAGAAGCATTGGGTTGAGTGAAGACAGCCCAAAGCCTAAGAGAAGAGCAAAGAAATAATGCCAGTAGAAACTGCTGATGATAGAAAGCTAATGCTCGCTGACTTTGGTGAGACAGTAACTTACATACCTGATAACGGTGATAATGTAAGCGTGATTGGTATATTTGATAATCAGTATCAAGCTGTAGATTCTGGTGGCTCAGTAGAATTTGCTATGGTTTCTCCAAGGCTAACTGTAAGAACAGAAGACGTACCTAACATAGAAGAGGGAGATGCTTTTTCTATCAGAGGCAATTTGTACGATGTGACTATTATCATGGATGATGGCACAGGAATAACTGAAATTGCATTAGAGGCTGAATAATGGCTCATGTTAGAAAAGATATTAGGGACAATATTAAAACGACTATAACTGGTCTGACAACAACTGGTAACAACGTGTTTCAGAGCAGAGTATATCCTATGCAGAATAGTAAGTTGCCTGGGATACTTTTATACAATAAGTCAGAAACAACTGAGTATCAGACTTTAAACAAGCCTAGAACGCAAATGAGGACTTGTGAGTTTGATATTGAAGTCTTTGTTAAAGGGACTGCTAATTACGATGATACTCTAGATCAGATTTGCTTAGAGATCGAAGAGGCATTGTATACAGATTTAACGAGAGGTGGTAATGCTAAAGATACAAGGATTACTGCCTTTAACGCAGATTTTGACGGAAGTGGAGATCAGCCTGTGGCTGTATGTACATTGACTGTTGAAGTAATGTATCAGGTGCGAGAAAATAACCCTGATATTGAAATTTAATGGCTATACAGCCTAAAACATAACGCTCAGAGAGCAGAGGTAAAAAATATGTCAACTCATGCTGGATATGGTGGCTTAGTTAAAGTAGGCACTGACATTGTTGCAGAGGTAAAGGATTTTTCGCTAGAGATCACTGCTAATACAGCAGAGTCAACAGTAATGAACCCTACCGTTGCGGGCGATGCGGGCTGGACTAAAGCCAAAGTAACAACAAAATCATGGACTTCATCTATCAATGTAATTTGGAATGATGATGATGCTGGTCAGGAGGCGCTTGTTGAGGGCGCTAGAGTCGATCTTGAATTATACCCAAGAGGTTCAACCAGTGGCTTCGAAAAGTGGAAAGGATTTGCTATCGTCACTAGCTTATCAAAAAATGTAGCAGTTGATGGTCTTATTGAGGCTGCAATCACTGTAACTGGAGACGGTTTGATCGCTGAACTAGCTGTATAATTTAGGGGAAATAAATCATGGGAAAATTAATTGAGAATGCTGTCGCGCATTTTAGTGGGAAAGAAGTTAGGAGTATTCGAGTAGATGAGTGGGATTGCACTCTTTACTCGAAGAACCTGTCTTTAGAAGACAAAGCAAGATGGTATGCAAGAGCAGATGGCGATAATACCGACTATCTGGTTTATGCATTAATTTTTGGTGTCACCGACAAAGATGGCGATGCAGTATTTGATATTGGCGATAAGGTCAAGCTAAGAAAAAGTGTTGATCCAGAAGTTTTGAGTAGAGTGGCAAACTTTGTTCTTCAGATAGAAGACGAAGAGGAACGTGAAAAAAACTAATAAATGACCAAGGTGAGCCTACTGAAGTGTATTATATGTATCAGTTGGCAGAGCATCTTGGTCAGCCCCTCTCAACAGTCTTAGCTATGACAACTAGTGAGTTCGATCACTGGTTTACCTACTTGCGCCTAAAACACGAAAAGACTGAGGCAAGCAATGGCTAGAACAGCAAAAGCAGTAATTGAAACGCAAGTAAAAGACGGTGCATCTGCTGGTTTCCGCAAAATGCAAACAGAAATGGATAAGACTGCGAAAAGGGGTAAAGTCCTTAATCAGCAGTTTAGGTTCATGCGTGGCGGTTTAGGTCAGGTAGGTCATCAGATACAGGATGTCGCGGTTCAGCTACAAATGGGACAAGACAAGCTACTTGTTCTTGGTCAGCAAGGTGGTCAGGTAGCATCGATATTCGGACCTGGTGGTGCGGTAGTCGGTGCAATACTTTCTGTTGGTGCAGCTATTGCTATGGGTTTAATGCCAAAACTCATGGCAGCATCAAGTGGCATGAAGCGACTAAATGATTCTGGCGAAGACCTTATAGATAGGTTTGACTCTCTAACTGGCGCAGCAAGAGAATATGCGCTTGAGTTAGCTAAGATAAAAATGAAAGAGTTGGAAGATGAATTAGCAGCTCTAGAAAAAGAAGAATCTAAAGGCATTAGAACCCGACAAAGAGGCTTGAAAGCTAATCGTAGAGCCACTGAATCACAAGAAGAATACCAAAAAAGACTGCGTGAAACGAGAGCAGCTATTCAGCTTAACAAAGAAGAGCAAGATAAACTAAGTAAAAAGGTTGATGGTGTCACTGAAGCCTTTGAGAAGCAAAGAGATTCATTAGATACACAGATAGCAACATTTGGCTTATCAGCAGATCAGATGAAGTTCTATGAAATTGGTATGCAACAGCTTCGCGGTGAAATCACAGAAACTGAAGCTGCAGAACTTCTAGCCAGACAAAATACCTTGCAAGCCCTTAACGATCAAAAAAATGCTACAAAAGAACTTACTGATGCTCAGAAAGAGCAAATGGAATTAGCTAAGTTCCGTGCTGACTTCGAGGCGATGACTGAGGGCGAAAAAACTAAGCACATCGCAGGAGAGATGAGCAAACAGTTAATGGGTGTGAAAGGTCATAGCAGGAAGTTGTTTGCTATACAGAAAGCTGCTGCAATCGCTACGGCTATTGTTGATACTCACGCTGCTGCACAAAAAGCAGCAAAAGCATACGAGCCACCAATGAGTTATGTTATGGCTGGATTAGCTTTAGTGAATGGTATGGCTAGAGTACAGACTATCAGAAAGCAATCATTCGATGGCGGTGGTTTTACAGGCAGTGGCGCAAGGACAGGCGGTGTTGACGGCAAGGGTGGTTTTCCAGCTATACTGCATCCTAATGAGACTGTAATCGATCATACTAAAGGTCAAGGTATGGCTACGAATGTTACCATTAACATACAAGCCAATGACACTAGAGGGTTTGATGAGTTGCTAAGATCGCGCAGAGGCGAGATCATTAACATTGTTAATAAAGCTATCAACAACAGAGGCGTATCGAGTTTAATATGAGTGGAACATACCCAACATCCCCAGGTTTTACTTCTATAGGCTTTTCTACAAAGCACTTTAATCTTTCTAGTGAATCTATAAGTGGAAGAATACAAGTAAGAAAGATTGGAGGCTCTAGATTTGAGTTTAGTGTATCCTATCCTCCAATGACTGCTTCTGAGTTTCAGCCAGTAATGACATTTATTGCCTCTCAGGAGGGCATGGCAGATTCTTTTCAAATAACCTTACCTGATATTTGTTATAAAACAGGAACTGCAACAGGTTCTGCATATACAAACACTTTAAATCCTTTTGGCATTGGGGATACAAATTTGTTTGTAGACGGATTCACAGGCACTCTTAAAGCGGGTGATCTTGTTAAGTTTGCTAACCATAGTAAGGTTTATATGATTATGAGCAATGTAACAGGTAATGGCGGGAGTGAAGCCATAACTATTAAGCCTGGATTAATTGCTTCAGTGCCGAATGACACACAAATGATATATGATGCAGTGCCTTTTACTGTACGATTAACTAATGATGTGCAGGAGTTTTCAGTGGGCGTTACTGGTTTGCGCCAATATGAAGTAGATTTTGTTGAGGTCATTTGATGCCTAGAAATTCAGACCCACTTTTAAATAGCGATCTAGCATCTGACTCTTATAGTTTTGCTACCTTGATTACTATAGGTCAATCGCCAGAACAGCCATTGTTTCTAACTGATAATGATAAAGATGTTACAGTTACAAATGGTGACACTTTCATAAGTTCATCCGCAATATTGTCGTTCGGTGAGGTTTCTGAAACAGCTATACCAACTCAGGGCGGTTTAGATATTACCTTTAGCGGTGTAGATCAAACAATGATAAGTTATTTTTTAAACACTGATTATGTTGGTAAATATGTCAGTGTAGCTAGATGCACTTTGTCAGCAACAAATGTATTTAGAGCCAAATTTAATTATTTTGTAGGCACTATATCTAATTTCTCAATAACAGACACGACATCAACAAGTGAAGTTGTTGTTTCTTGTAAGTCACATTGGGAGGACTTTGATAAGCGTAATGGAAGACGTACCAATCACAATTCACAACAGTTACATTTTGCTGGCGATGAGGGATTTGAATTTGGTGCTAAAACTCTCAATGATATTAGATGGGGTAAAGCATGATTATAGGCTGGGTAATAGGTTTAGTATCAGCAGCAGTATCTTATGACAGCTATAAGAAAGCTAAAAAGGCGCAAAAAGAAGCAGAAGATGCTTCTAAAGGCGTTCTGCTCAACAAAAACTCTAATATCGAAAACATACCAGTTATCTATGGTGAAAGGCGCGTAGGGGGTGTAAGAGCGTTTGTAAGCACAAAAGATGTTCCTGGTGGCGATGAGAATGAATACTTATACATTGCTCTTGTTTTAGCAGAGGGTGAAGTCCATTCGATAACAGATATAGAACTAGATGAGTTTCCCGCTTCTGATGGAAGATTTGCTGGTCTAGTTGATTACAACGTGCATCTTGGTGGTGACGATCAGACAGTAGATAGTCTGTTGCAGGAAGCCCCTGATTGGACATCTAATCATAGATTGCGCGGTGTTGCTTACATTGCTATACGTCTAAAATACGATCAAGATGCATGGCAAGGGATTCCTGAAATAACTGCAAAGGTGCAAGGTAAAAAGGTATTAGACTTTAGAACTGGTACTACGACATATTCTAACAATCCTGCTTTGTGCCTATATGATTATCTTACTAATACAAGATACGGCAAAGGGCTTCCTACGCATTTGCTTGATACTCCACGATTCACAACTGCTGCTAACGAATGCGATAACTATACTGTAACCCCATATTCGGGTGGTACAGCTATTAGAATATTTCAGTGCAACTATGTTTTAGATACTGGTGACACTATTTTAGATAATGTTAAAGAAATACTTTCTGGCTGTAGAGGATTTTTGCCTTTTATAGATGGCAGATATTCTCTCATTATTGATGATTCAAGTAGTCCGTCAAGAACATTTAGTACCGATAATATTATTGGCGGGATTCAAATAGATTCTGGCGAAAAGAAGAACACATTTAATAGATATACAGTAAAGTTTGCTAACGAAGATATTAACTATCAGCCCGACCAAGCAACTTATCCTGACGTTAATTCTACGGAAGAAACTGATTACTTAGAAGAAAACTATGACGAGCTTCTTCAAGAAACTAAAGAAATAAAAACCATAACAAATTATTACATAGCAAGGGAATTTGCTCGCATTCTTGTTAGACGATCACGCAATCAACTACGAGTAAGTTTTACTGCTGATAGTAGCGGTTTGATGCTGATTGCGGGTGATGTTATATCTATAACGCATCCAACACCAGGTTGGTCTGCCAAGCCTTTTCAAGTTGAAGAAATAACATTAAACAGTGACATGACAGCTAATATTCTAGCTGTTGAATATGATTCGTCAATCTATACCTACGATGAATCTGCACAGCAAAGAACATATCCAGATACAAACCTACCAAATGTATTTAATGTACAGCCACCAAGCAATTTAACTGTAACAAATTCCACGGCTGTATCAGGTGACGGAACTGTGATGCCGTCTTTGACAGTCACATGGACACCACCTAATGACTCTTTCGTTCAATATTATGAGTTTGAGTATAAGAGATCAGCAGAAACACTAGACTATGGTCAAATTACCGATAATCATACAGTTAATCCTGATTATGGTCTAATCTCTGCAAGCCCTGATGTGAGCATAACGCACGGACTAATTGATGATCCAGTTACTGATGCACAGGCTGAGTACACCAGTGTAACTGTTCATAAAACACAATATATAATTACTGGAGTAGTCCCAGGTATAAATTATTACATTCGTGTTCGATCTGTAAACTCATTAGGAGTGCGGTCTTCTTACATAAACGAAATATCTGTTGTTGAGGGCGATACAACTCCACCAGCTATACCAAACAATTTCACAGCTACAGGTGGATTGAGAGAGATAACACTTTCATGGGAAAGACCATCAGACCTTGATTATGACCATGTTCAAATATGGGAAAACGATACAAACAATTCGTCAGGAGCAACACAAATTGCTATCTCTGCTGGCGATACATTCATTAGATCAAACTTAGGCTACGATATAACTAAGTATTATTGGATCAAGTCTGTAGATCATACTGGCAATGTATCTGACTTTTCATCTAGCGCTAATGCTACAACATTGTTTGTAGACAGTGATGCATTTAGCGATGAGGTTTACAACTTATTTGCTGAAGCGGGCGCTTATGGTATTGAGCCAGTATCTACTCTCCCTGCATCAGGTGATTTTGTTGGTCAAATAAAATTTGATACAACTAATGTTGCTTTGTATAGATGGACAGGGACTGCTTGGGATGATGACATATTTAGCATAGAGGCTGGATCAGTAACTGCTGCATCATTTGCTGCTGACATTGATCCTGTATCTGTCGTATCAACATTGCCAAATCCTGTTGGTTACACAGGCTCTAATGTTGTATTTTTAACAACTGATAAAAAGCTATATAGATATGATAGTTCTGTTCCTGAGTTTACGGCACTAATACCAGCGCAGGATATTGATGGCACTTTAGGGTCAGATAATTTCTCGCAAGGATTAAGACCAGCAGAGATTGTAAACTCTTTACCAACTGCTGCTGCTGATAAGTGGCAAGGCAAACAAGTATTTTTAACTACTGATAACAAACTTTACCGATACGATGGTAATCAGTGGACTGCATCTGTTGCTACAGTAGATTTATCTGGAACAATCGAAAGAACACAAATAGCATCTAGAGCAGTTGATGCTGCAAGAATAGCAGTAGATGCGATACAGGGTGATGTGATTGCTGCGGGGGCTATAACAGAAACCAAGATAGACTCTGGCGCTGTTACAACAGCTAAACTTGATGCGGGTGCAGTCACCACTGCTAAACTTGATGCGGGTGCTGTTACAGCTAATAAGATAGATGCAGGGGCGGTCACAACTGCGAAGCTAGATGCAGGGGCTGTTACAACAGCAAAATTGGATGCGAGTGCAGTAACGGCTGAAAAGATTGATGCAGGAGCAGTTACCGCTAATAAATTAGATGCTGGCGCAGTTACTGCTGACAAAATTGATGCAGGGGCAGTTACGGCTGCTAAGATTGCTACTGGTACTATCACAGCAAACGAAATGGCTTCTAACTCTGTAGTAGCAGGGATGATTTCTGCGGGAGCGATAAACTCTAGCGCTATATTCTCAACTGGTGTCATCGAGGGTCAGCATCTTGTAGGTGGCACGATAGAGGGTAATAAGATTGCTGCTAACACTATAACAGGCGGTTTGATTGCTGCATCGGGAGTAATAACATCGGCAGCGCAGATTGATGATTTAGTAGTTACTGGAGCGAAGATAGATAACCTTGCTGTAACGAATGGTAAGATAGCGAATGCTACAATCCAAGGCGCAAAGATCAAAGATTTAGCAGTTGATACAATAAAAATAAAGGATAACGCTGTAACAGTTCCTGTAGGTGTAACTACAACTTCAGTATCGAGAACTGCATTTAGTGGCGGAGGAACAACTACTAGTAGTAATGGAACATACAATGGAAGAACATATCAGCGCAGATTGTCTAACGGTTCTATTGCCTACAGAGATATAGGAACAATTACTATTAATAGCGGTGGCGCTCCAGTTTTATTAAATTTAGACACTAAGGTGGGTTGGAATATAGGCTCTAGCAGTGTTAGTTGGAGATGGAGAAACTATCAAGATAGAGCATCATATATAAGATTTGAACTTCTACGCGGAAGCACGGTTATAAACTCATGGATTGAAAAGGGTGGCACAAGCCAAAAAACATGGGAGTTATACAACAATACTGCTTCAGAGCTTGATAGCATTGGCATGAAAATGAGTCACAGTTATATTGATTCTTCAACAATTACTGGTAATAGGGTTTATAAATATAGAATGCACGTTTTGACTACTGATGACATAGGTTCTTTTAAACATCTTATTGCAGCAGTAGGATTAACTAGTATGTCAGCACTAGCGGTGAAAAAATAATGCAATGTACAATATACAATGAATCAGGAGAAATACTAAGACTAGTAGATTGTCCAGAAGATCATGTTGCTTTACAGGCTCAAGAGGGCGAGTTTGTCATTGATGGTTGGCATGATATGGCTACTAAAATCATTGTTAATGGTGTTGTTACTGATAAGCCTGAAGAAGAAGAAATCAGTGATGAACACAAAAACATGATAGTTTTAACTAAATTAAGAGAATATAGAGATATGGCGCTTGCATCTTCTGACTGGACACAGGTAGCTGATGTTCAAATCAGTGACGAGGAAAAAGCTGCATGGGCATCATACAGGCAAGAACTAAGAGATTTACCAAATACATACGCAAACGAAACTAACATTGACTCTGTTATATACCCAGAGCCACCAACGGAGTAAAAAATGACTACAGCACTACAGAGAAGACGAGGCACAGACTCTTCACATCAAACTTTTACTGGGTTGAATGCAGAACTTACTGTAAACACAACCAATAAAAGCATTCATGTACATGACGGCACAACGACTGGCGGTTTTGAGACTCTTCGGGCTGATCTAGACAATCTGCCAAGTATAACTACGTCTGTTTCTTTTGCTAATACAGGAACTATAACCTTTGGCACTTCTAACACTGATCTAGTTATAAGCACAACTGGTACTTATGGAAAAATTGAATCATACAATAATCTGCAATTTTTTCGTAATGGTAGTCAAAAATTTCAAATAACAAACTATGGTGCGGCTGCAATCGGTACGATTCTTTCTGACAATTTTATTTGCACTGATCAAGGTGAAACAACCTATGGCAGCACTTCAACAAATGCTCTAAAAGTTGGCACTTTTAGGTGGAATGGTACTGGTGATGCTACAGGATCAATCGCAACTACAGCCTCCAACGCTAACTTAGATGTAGGTGCTAAAGAAATTATACTTAACGCTGGAACTACAGTTGGTTCTGATGGTGCAAGACCAATAAAAGCAAAATTAACAAGCAGTTATTTATTCAATTACACAGGGCATTGGCATCAGCAAGTAGCAAGTACCAATTCTATCATGCATACAATTTTCAACAATAATAATGCTAGTGAGCCATTTTTTATGCGTTTTATGTCTAATCACAGTCAGTATTATTCCCCTACTGTTGGTTATATTGGGCAAGATGGCGTTGGCTCTTCTGGCACTCCGAATTTATTTATTACAGGAAGAACAAGAGGATTATATTACGATACAAATGCAATATATCCATGTACAACATCAGGAGCAGATGCTCACGATAATGTTGATCTTGGAAAATCAAGTGTAGCGTTTGATGACATATACGCTACAAACACTGTAATTCAAACATCGGACAGAAATGCCAAGCAAGATATTGAAGAACTAACTGAAGCTGAGTCTAGAGTTGCTGCAAGATGTAAACAGTTAATTAGAAAGTATAGATACATTAGTTCTGTTGAAAGCAAAGGTGATGATGCTCGTATACATATCGGTATTATTGCACAGGATTTGCAACAAGCATTTGCTGATGAGGGATTAGATGCATCCAGATACGGTATGTTTTGTAGTAATACGTTTTGGGAAGCTGAAATTGTAGTTCCTGCACATGAAGAAACCTATGCTGGCGAGGATGGAGAACTAAGAACACAGACTATTGAAGAAAGCACCAAGATTAAGACATACGATAATGTTGACGATGCACCAGAGGGGGCAGTAGAAGTTACCAGATTAGCCGTTAGATATAACGAACTTCTCGCATTTATAATATCAGCAATGTAAATGACGAATATAAACTAATGATATAATCTGTATATTCAGTTCGGAGAATAATATGCCAGCAGCAAGATATGATTTGATTATAGATCAAGGCTCAGATTTCGAGATTAGTATTGCTATTGAGGAAGATGGCTCTGCTATGAATTTGACCAACTATGGTGCTAGAGCATCAATGCGATCCAGAGTGGAAAGCGAAACTGACCATGACTTTGTGGCAACTATCACTGGAAGCACGGTCAAAATACAAATGACATATTCTACTACAGCAGCGCTTACTGCTGGTAGTTATGTTTATGATGTAGAGATATTTACACCATCTACAGGCACAGAAACAAGTGTAACTAGAATATTACAAGGTAGAGCAACAGTGACCCCAGAGGTTACTCGCTAATGGCTGTTGTGCAAGATTTAGTCGTTGAGCAGGGATCGAGTTTTTACGCTCGATTTTCTGGTAGAAGAGAATCTACTTTTATGAATTATGCTGATTATGCAGAAGCTAAATTTAGAGTAGATTACGATAGTGTTGATTATGAGCAATTTACAGTTACTACTTCAAATCAGTTTGTAACATTAGAAATGACTGCTACTGAAACAGCGCAACTAACACCAGGTAATTATGTTTACGATCTAAAGGTTGGTGACGTTTTCACACGCTGTTCAGGATACAACGATTCTTCAGGTAATTTAGTTTTATATACTGCTGAAGAGGTAGGAGAACTTGGATATTTTGTATTACGAGCGTTCGTTGGGTTAGAAACTGTAACTGATGATTCTTTAATTGACTTTGATAATGATGGATATGTTACAGCTACTGATGCATTAATGCCTTTAAGGTATGCCTTAACACAAAGCCCTGAATTTAAAGATGCAGCTTATGCTGCTTTTAATAATATTACGCAGGGGGGTAGCTACCAGACAAATATTAGAACAATTTTAAATTCTAACATAACTGCGTTAGACCCAGGTCGCGTTCGGCTTTTACAAGGTAGAGTCAAAGTAACACCAGAGGTGACAAGATAATGGCTATTACAAAGCTAGAAATTACAGGAAATACAACTGCAATAGGCATAACCCAAGTTCCTATAGTTGTGAGCGCTGCTAATGAAGCATCAGCTACGACTATAGACCCTATAACTGGTATTCTTGGTACTACTGTACAAAACGCTTTGGCACACTTAGAGTCAAATAAAGCAGAAACGCATGATCCAGTTATAGACGAGCCAACATTAAATGGACATACAACTGCAAGAGAAATAGCAGTAGAAACAACAACTGGTGATATTCCGTATGTTTTGATTGGTTCTCAGAATAATACAGCAGCAAGATTCGAGTTACTCAAACAAACAGCCCATAACCAAGATTTTGATAATGCAAATACAAGAGGGGTGCGCTTCGAACTTAATGCTTTGACAGATCAGTTAGATATAAAGTGTCGCAGTGCAACACATACTCGCGATGTAATGTATATTGATTTTGATGGTAATGTCCATTTCAAAAATAATGCACCTAATCAGACTTATGGTTTTAGCTATTATGGTGAGCCGAACAATCCTCGTGTTGTTATTGATGTGCCTACAGAAATTAATGGCGATATTACAAATACTGGTACAGTAGGCGCACCATACGGAATCACTACTGACTTTCTCAATCTTGGTGATCAAAGCCTTACAACCTTTAAGCAAGGAACATGGACACCTAGCATACAAGACATCACATTTAGTGTTCGTCATGCAGATTATATGCAAATAGGCAATATGGTTACTCTAAGTTTAAGCATTTACGATGTAGATACTTCAAACATATCAGAATCTTCAGGCGCACAATTTTATATCACTGGATTACCAGTAAACCCTAGAAGTGGCACAGATAACGCGCAACTTAGTAATCCATGTCATTTTGATTTTCACGATTTAGCTAGTGACAAAACTATCCATACAGAGGTAGTTTATCCATCTCCAAGTGCTGCTCGTATAAATATAGTTCATGGTAATACTAAAACTGCTGTAACACATCTTGATATACCTAACACTGTGACAACAGGTTATTTAAATTTGCAAGTCACTTATTTTGTATAAGCGAGGATAATTATGGAAAACTGGCATCTAAGCAGAAACGTACCCATCGCATTGTTTGTTGGCTTGCTTGTACAAACGGTATCAGTCTCTGGAGCATTTACTAGAGTGGAAGTTGGCGTAGAGCAAAACACTAAAAATATTGAAGCAGTTGATGAAAGGGTAAACAAGTTAGATGCTAGACAGCGAGAGCATGAAATTACTATTGCTCGCATGGATGAAAACATTATTCACATAAGAGAGTTATTAGAGTCTAAAGAATGAAACGAATAGCTATCCTATGGTTATTTGCATCAGTAGCTATAGCGAATACACAGGAGGGTAGCTTAAATACTTACAACGGTGAGGGCGCAGTTGTAAGTTCTAATAACAATACAGAAGACAAGTCAGTATCCAACACATATAACGGTGTTGGCTCTTCTAGCGAAATACCTGTTGGCTCTGCCATTACCCCTGGATATATGTCTAACGGCTTAGACACCTGTCTAAAAGGCACTGGTGGGTCTTTGCAGACTGTCGCTGTTGGGTTCTCTTCTGGCGGGTATCAGGTAGATGAAGACTGCGTAAGATTAAAGGAGAGCAAACTGCTGTCTGACCTAGGAATGAAAGTAGCAGCAGTATCCAGGTTATGCTCTTCCATAGATGTATTCAAGGCTATGCTTTTAGCGGGTAGTCCTTGTCCTATAATCCAAAACTCTAGGTTGGTCGTGGGGAAGCGAGCATTCTTGGCTATGAAAACACAGCCAGAACTATACATACCAGACTATAAAGACAATACCGATTGGTACAACGGTATCCTACAGATTGGAGAGGTAACTGAAGATGTTGAAGAAGATATTGTTTCTGTTAGCGATAAGTTCCGCAGCACAAAGCAATCAGCTAGATAATTTAATCGATGCCTCTTCGGGTATCGTGGATCAAATCGACACAGGCATTAAGTTAGTTGGTGCAGCAACAGAGTACGCTTATCACGGTGATGCTCTTTCTAGCGGTCAGCTTTCTGGTTCTGCTCACATAAGCACCGAACAATTACAGGCTTACAATAATGCTTTGACAAATATGTCTAGCTATAAGCCTTATGGTGACTTGCAACAGGTTTTGCAAGACAAAGCTACTGATGAACTTGAACTCATGGATAACGCTATAGACACCTTTACAGAGGTGGTTGTAGATATGATACAAGTCGTAGAAGTTGCTGAGATGGCTGAGACGGCATCTACACCAAAGCAAGAAGAAGAGGTGCAGACATTTGTAGCAGAGAATCAAGAGATACTTTCTATCTCACAAGAAGAGGTCGATACTTACAACCAGTCACTTGATGACATCGAGACTCATGCCAACAATGCATCAGCCTACCTAGCAGTTGCTGCTAACGAAGAGGCTGTTGATTTCTTCGAGCAAGGCATTGAGAACGCTAACACTACAGCAGAGCAGACGAGCATATTCTATGATGCTAATATGCAGTGGGTGCAAATGGGTTACAATACTACTAGAAACCTTAGTGCTGTTTACCTAAATGGTCAGGACAATATTGGCATAGACTTATATGTATCTGAAGCAGACATCCTTTTAGCAGGAAGCGAGAGCGAGTTCTATCTTACTTCGCCAATCGGACAAGGTTATAATTGCTTCATGTATGGAGAAGATTGCGAATGAATCTAGCTGAAACAGAACTATCTATCGGTGGTGTCAAGTTTAAGGGAATCTATATTGTTATACTGGTTTCCCTGGCTACCACGATAGGTTCGTTTGTCTGGACTGCCAGTAGCCTATACAGCAGATTAGAATCTGTTGAGTCTAGGGCTATCCCACAGGTAGCACCTATAGAAGAAAAGATAGGTCTTATTGAGCAACAGCTTAAAGATAACGATATAGCCTCTTTAAGCGCTAAATTAGCGACTTTAGGGACTAACCTAGAGACTATAGTAGGGCAACAAGAAAAGCTCTTAGAATTGTCTAAAGACGTATCTACGCTAGAGAAAGATATAGAGACAATGAAAGCAACAGTAAAACAAGCAGAATTAATAAGTGAAAGTTTAGGGGATGTAGATGAACGAATTAAAATAGTTAATAAGGAAATAAATGATTTGTGGGATGGAATGGACTATTTGTCTAACCCTCTTAAATAGGAGATAAACCATGTGGCAAACTTTAATATCACCGATAGCTAATCTTGCTGGTGGCTATCTAAAAAACAAAGCAGAAGAGAAACAGGCTAAACACGAAGCTAAGATGCGCGTTATAGAGAACGATGCAGACTGGGAAGCAAAAGCTGTTGATGCTTCAGCACATAGCTGGAAAGACGAATTTTGGACTATTGTGTTAGCGATACCTGTGTTTATGGTTGGCTATTCCATAATTGTAGACGATCCGTCTATTATTGATCGTGTGGAGCAGGGATTTGTAGCATTATCTGGACTGCCTGAGTGGTATCAGTATTTATTGTTCATAGCTATATCTAGTAGCTTCGGTATTAAGGGTGTCAGCAAACTAATGAGTCTAAGAAAATGACATATAAGTATTTCAAACTAGAAGAGTTCGACTGCCAAGCAACTGGCAATAACGAGATGAAAGAAGAGTTTATCCACAAGCTAGACGAGTTGCGCGAAGCCTGTGGGTTTTCTTTTCACATTACATCTGGTTTCCGTGATGGCGAGGGTCATCCCATTGAGAGACGTAAGTCAAAGCCAGGTACTCATGCCCAGGGGATTGCTGCCGACATATCAGTGAGTGGTGGTGCAGAGCGTTACATTATTGTGCGTGAAGCAATGAGATTAGGCTTTACTGGTATCGGTGTTGCCAAGACATTTGTCCATGTAGACATCCGTGAAACTACGCCAGTTGTCTGGGAATACTAAACAGAACTGTTGATAGATAAACACTTATAAGGTATATTGTTACTTCCATAGGAGGTAATAATATGAAATCAAGTGAGTCTATAAAAGCCCTTGCAGAAGCACTTTGTAAGGCACAATCTGAGATGGGGGGTGCGGTGAAAGATTCCTCTAACCCTTTCTTCAAATCTAGCTACGCGGACTTAACATCCGTTATTAAGGCTATCAAAGAGTCGTTTGCTAAGAATGGTCTTAGCTATACTCAATTCCCTATATCTGATGAGTTTGGCGTTGGTGTCGTTACGAGACTGATGCATACATCAGGTGAGTGGATGGAGAATAGTTATACCCTGCCTATAGTTAAACGCGACCCTCAAGCTGCGGGATCGGCAATCACCTATGCTAGACGTTATGCTTTGCAATCTATTGCTGGCATACCTACGGCTGACGATGATGCTGAAGCTGCAATGTTGCGGACAGAGAAGTCCAAGCAGGAAGAGTATGAGGATATGATTGTTGACCTTATGCCAGTTATTCAAGCAATCAAGGATGGTATTGCAGTAGGAGACTATTCCACGGCTAACGAAGAGTGGAACACTCTAAGCGATACTGAAAAACAACTAGTATGGAAAGCCCCATCAAAGGGTGGAAAATTCACAACTAAAGAAAGGGAAATAATGAGAACCCCTGAATTTAGAGAAGCACAATAGGAGTGTTATATGAAAAAGCTAATTGTTGGTTTAACTCTATTAGCAATGAGTACAGCAGTTTATAGTTCTTGTTTCTGGACTAAGATTGCAGAGATAAAGGGGCAAGGCGGTGTCGTTTGTACTTGGCGATGCGGTTTTGGATCACAAGCAATTCACACAACAACTTCGGGCTATGCGTTTTGCCCAAGACCACGATAGGAGTAGATCATGTCTCAATATGAACCGAAAGATAATAGCGGTGTAATGTTTGTCAACGATAAGAAACAAACTGATACACAACCTGATCGTAGAGGGAATGCGATGATTGGTGGTGTTGATTACTGGGTTTCTGGTTGGATAAAGGAATCTTCTAAGGGCGATAAGTATTTAAGTCTAGCATTCACCCCCAAGGAAGAAGTACACACTCAGGGAGTAAAACAGGTAACTGAGCAAGTTGCTAAACAAGACTTGTTAGAAGACGATATACCGTTCTAAAAAACCCCCTCCGAAGAGGGGGCTAAACCATAGGAGTGTGAGGGGGAAACTCACATCTCGATTTTAACACGATTAAAGGAATGTCAGCATGATTGATACAGGCAAATGCTTACGACTGGCACAAGTCGATTTAGGCATATCCAGTGTTGAGTTGGCTAAACTCGCAGACAGTACACCGCAACAAGTAGTACGGTGGAGAGCGCAAGCTAACATGAAAATTCATACGATAGACAAGATATGTAGGGCGATGGATTTATCAATCTACGACTTCTTGTTATACCAGAAAATAGAAAGCCCCAATTAAGGGGCTTTACTTTTAGTCTCAGGAAAGACTATACTTGGATTCACTACAAAACAAGTAAGCTAAGTATAACATACTATCCTTTCCATAGAAGTATTATCTTGTCTTATCTTGTCTTATGTATTCGGGCTTGGGGCTGACGAACTCCTTAAATTAAACGTCAGAGCGTGGTTGACCCTCCAGACAAAGCCCTCGATGCAGATCGGTTTCTGCAAAGAGATAGGTTGGATATCCGATACGAATACGAATGTAACCGCAAAGTCGCTATGCCCTTTGATCGAAAATTTTGCTCCGCGCAGTGAAAGGGTTAAATAATGCTTGTATATATACAAATATGTATATAAGATAAATATTAAATTAATCGGGCGAAACTTTAGTTGAGCCATAAGGAGAGAGAAATGAATGTACTAAGTTTGTTTGACGGAATGAGTTGCGGAAGAATCGCACTCGAAAGAGCAGGAATTAAAGTAGATAAATACTTTGCTGCTGAGATTGATAAGTACGCTATACAGATAGCTAAGAAGAACTACCCAGACACTATTCACTTGGGAGATGTCCAAGAAGTAATGTACCCTGAGTCATTTGATGGGCATAAGATTGACCTGGTGATTGGTGGCTCGCCCTGTCAGGGATTTAGCTTTGCAGGAGACAGGCTAAACTTTGATGACCCTAGATCAAAACTATTCTTTGAATACGCTCGATTAGTTAAAGAGTGTAATCCTAAATACTTTCTACTAGAAAATGTACGCATGAAGCAGGAATGCCAAGATGTGATTAGCGACATTCTTGGAGTCTATCCCATAGCTATTGACTCAAGTCTGGTTTCAGCGCAAAGCAGAAAGAGGTTGTATTGGACAAATATCCCACAGGTATCTCAGCCAGACGATAAGGGTGTTGTCATAAGAGATATTTTACAGCCAATAGATGAAATAGATGATAAGTTTTATTACTCAGATAAATCTATAGCTTACATGGAAAGAGGCAATGACAAATGGATGCAAGCAGGAAATCGTAGGGCTGACAGATATGCACAATCACCTGAAAAAGAAAAAGCATATACATTGACTGCTAATTTTTACAAAGGCGTTCCTTATAACTACTTTGAAGATACTAGAGTAGATAACAAGAAATCAGATAACGGTTTGATTATGGTCGGTCATGCTAAGTTGAATGGGCATGATTGCATAAAAAGGGTTTATCATGCTGATGGTAAATCACCGACATTAAATGCTTGCACTGGCGGTAATAGAGAGCCAAAAGTAGCAATGTATCAAAGAAGCAGGGGATTTAACAAAGGGGGAGTTACTATGAGAGAGAAGTCTACTACATTAACAAGTAATAGTTGGGAGCAAAATAATTTTGTTAATGACAGCAGAAGATGGAGAAAGCTAACACCATTAGAATGCGAGCGACTACAGACTGTTCCTGATGGCTATACCGTGGGTGTTTCTAACAGCCAGAGATACAAGATGCTAGGCAATGGTTGGACAGTTGACGTTATCTCACATATATTTAAAAACATGGAGGCGTGACATGAACGGTAAAGGTAGTAAGCAAAGACCAACAAATAAAGCGAAGTTTGATGCAAATTACGATGCAATTTTTAACAAACAAGAGGATAAGCCAATGACACAGAATGAAAGAATCTATAATTACCTAAAAGAAAATAAAGCTATAACTGCGCGAGAAGCAATGATAGATTTGGGGATTTACAGATTATCAGCTAGAATCTCCGAAATGATGCAAGATGGTATAGTTATAAACAAAAAACGTATTACTGTTAAGAACCGCTTTAAAGAGTCTTGCAGTGTAACTGAGTATTCACTGGGAGAGTAATATGTTGTGTAAAGACGGTAGTACATACGAAGTTAAGCAAGAGGATGTGATAGCTTGGGAACGCGCTTACTCAGAGCGTGGTGTCAATGTTCATCAGGAACTGCTATCTATGGAATCTTGGCTTGATGCTAATCCCGCTAAGAGAAAGACCAAAGTGGGAATGAAGAGGTTTATTGACTCTTGGCTAAAGAGGGCTGCCGAACAAGGTGGCTCTCCTATGGTAAGGGCTAAGACCAAAAGCAGTAGGGCAATATCAGTTGAAGATAAACTGGCTGATGTTAGTTGGGTTGAAAATGTGGAGGCAAAAAACAGAGCCATAAACTTTTTTTTAGGTAAGTATGGCTATTACTTTGATGGGGAAGTAAGGCATGAAAACCCGCAGAATCCAGTTCAAGGGAAGACATGATTCGTTATTAGATGGAGAATATTATACTTATAACGAGTTATCTGAACTAATCGGCTCAACTTATAACTGTATAAAAAACAGGCTATATAGTAAGCCGTATTGCACAAGCGATGATCTCTATCCACCGTATTCAAGAAGTGGAGGGAAAGCCAAGAGCCTACCCAAAGAGATACGCAGACTGGAAACTGATGCGATGGTTGTATCACAAAAATATTTGAGGAGAAAATTATAATGCCAGCAATAGTAAGAAAAAGATACGATGGCACTGAGAGCGACATTTTAATCAATGGGCAATTTTACACATATAAAGAAATAGCCAAGGCAGCAAACCTGTCTTATAAGTTAGTTTCATGCAGACTAGCAAAAAAACCATTCATTACAGATAAAGACTTAATGCCTGTTAATGAAGCTAAGAGAAGAGATTACCAAGCTAGAAAAATTGTTACTAGCGCATTCGAAGATAGATGCGAAGCAGTAATGAATAAGTGGTTAAGGAAGCCACTTTGAGTCAAGGAGCATTCATGAGATACAACAACAAATTTGATGTTGAGAAGAAAGCCAAGTATCTTATAGATGACATGATGGCTTGGGATTTCTCAAGACCATTAGTAGTTAAGTTAGAACCGTACCAAGACCCAAGAAGTCTTAGTCAAAATGCACTATCCCATATATGGTACAGGGAGATAGCGCGAGAGATGGAAAAGAAAGGTCATACGGTTGAACATGATAAGCCAGAGTTAGTTTGGAAGATATGGCTTAAAAAACGATTTCTAGGGACAGATACTTACCAAATAGGTAAGCAAGAAATATCCGAGCAAGTGAAGAGTAGTAGCGACCTAAAGAAAGGGGAAATGGCACACTACTTAGATCAGGTATATCACTGGGCTATGGATTTAGGAATTAAACTATCAATACCATTGGAGTGCGAGTACGCGGAGATAAAAAAACTACAGGAGAGTTAGACAATGCTAAACCCTGAAACACTGATACCGTTTTGTACGACTGAAAGACAGAAAGAAATAATGTCAGCCATAGCAACGAATAAGACCGTTACTGAGGCTTGTAAAAATGTTAACTGCGATAGGCGTTACGCTTACAGGTTAATGAAGAAACTAGAGGAGAGGGCAGCGAGCCAAGGTGTTGCTCCACACAGAGATTTAACCCACCAAACAGCAGAGGGATTTAACGCAAAGCGAATCTCAACTGCATACAAAGATGATGGTTCTATAGCCTTACAATGGGTTATTCAAGAACCAGAGAAACGCGATCTAAGGCAAAAGATAGATGCTATGGTCGATGGATTGCGTGATGACCTTATCGGCTTCAAACAGCCAGTAGAACCACCAAAAATAGTAGATACAGATTATTGCGCCCAGTACCTGATAGGTGATCATCATTTCGGTATGTTAGCTGATAGTGATACTAAACTAGATGATGCTGATTGGGATGTTAAGATAGCTACCCAGGTGTTAATTGATGCCGTGGATAGATTGTCGAGTCGTGTTGGAAATGCTCATACAGGAGTTCTGGTAAACGTGGGCGATCTATTCCATGCAAATTCTGGCGATAATAAGACTACAGCAGGAACACCAGTAGATGTAGATACTCGTATTGGTAAGACATTTAAACTTGCTGGCAGACTATTCCAGACATTGATAGACAAGATGCTAGAAGTCCATCAAGAAGTTGTTGTAATTAATGTGCGTGGTAATCACGACAGCGATATGGCTTGCCACTTATCTAGTTGTTTAGAATTGCTTTATGACCGAGAGCCAAGGGTCAATGTTTTGAAGAACTATTCTAAGTTTCTACACTGGGAATGGGAGAACAATCTATTTGTTTACCATCACGGTGACAGAGTGAAGCATGAGCAAGTTCTCCAAGCAGTAGTGACAAACTTGGATGAAGAGTGGTCGCGCTGCAAGCATAGATACTGTCACATGGGTCATATACATCATCAGATGACTAAAGAAGTAGGAACAATGATATTTGAGCATTTTGCAAGTTTGACTGCTACAGACCAATGGCATAGTGATTCTGGATATGGTGCGAACAGATCAATGACAGCTATTGTGTATCACAAGAAAAACGGTGAAGATAGTAGAGTCAAAATAACAATAGATGCACTAAATGATGAGCGATAAAAAAGACAATGTTATCAAATTTCCTAAAGGCGAAAATTACAAACTTATCCGACAATATTGCGAATGCGGTACAGTGCTTGAGCATTGGCTTGATACTAATGGCGATAGCTATGGGCTTTGTACTAGGTGTCATTTGGGTGTTGGCGATGAGCTTGTTCAGACTTCCGATGATGATGGTGAGACGAGGCACTAAATGGGTAAAAGAAAAGCCCCAACAATCGCGCAAGAAGTAGAGAAAGCTGCAAAGCTAATGCAAAGACTGGTCAGGCTCAAGGCATCTGATGACCTTGGGTACTGCCAGTGTGTTACTTGCGGAAAGGTAGATCACTATAAGAATATGCAGGGAGGTCACTTTTACGGCAGAAGACATCTCATATTTAAAATGTACATTGAGAACTGCCATCCCCAATGCCCTGGATGCAATATGTATGGCATGAAGACTACCAAGATACAGGAAGCCTATCGCATATATATGGAAGATATGTACGGTGCTAGGCGTATAAGAGCGATGCAGAAGTTAGCCTGGAGAAAGCCACCTAAGTTTAACAGGCAAGATGTACTAGACTTGCAGAAAGAGTTTAGGGAGCAGATCAAGTATCATGAACAAAGAATAGGTGATATTTAGTTTACACTTGTGTTTATTATGTGCTAGGATATATTTAAATTAAACAAAAGGAGAGAGCAATGATAGAAGCAACTGAAACTTTGTACGCAGACACTGAATTTGGCAAATGGCTAGATGCAATGCCAAGCAATGTTAAATCAAACTACTCTGAGTTTAGTGTCGATATGCATGGCACTAGGGTTGAAGTCCTTTTTTGGATAGACGAAGAAGAGTAAACGCAAAGCCCCCGAAAGGGGGCAACTAATCAAAAGGAGAGAGCAATGCAAAAGCATTATGTAGTAGTTCAAATGAGTATCTCAATTTACGACTTTCATGCAGATGATGATCAACAAGCTATTCAAATAGCTGAAGAAAGATTTGGCGAATATGACAAATTAATTTGCTTGTCTGATGGAGAAATTAGAGAAGTTGGGGGTGAAAATGTCTAGATACTTTTATGAAGATTTTATTTACGCAAACGATGATGTGCTGCGTAAAGCAGATGCATTAATGGATTTATCTGAAGAGTTGCAAGATGAAGCAATCTATATCTGGCTGAACAAGTTTACCAGTTGGCACACAGACATTTATCCTGCATCATTTAATGATGGCGTATGTAAATTAGCAACTGAAATGTTGTTTGGTAAATCAAGAGCGCACAGTGCCTTAGTGTCAAAATTGTTCATTGCAATGGCAGAAGATTCGCCAGACACTGATAAAGATGATCTTTATTTAAGCGAAGCACTTGGTTATGTTGACGAAACTGTGCATCTTGGTAACTTTGCTGATGTAGCAAGAGAGGACATTTATCTATACTTAGAAAGTTCTATAGATGATGAACTATTCCAACAATATGTAAATTTAAAAGCGAGGGATAAATATGAGCATTTCGAAGAGTGATTGGGAGAAGCTAAGAGATAGCTACCCACCGTTAGAAATACCTTATGACAAAGAAGAAAGAACTGCATTCGAAAACTGGGTTGCAGATATGGGTTTTGATGGTATTATTCAATTAAGTGGAGTAAAAAATGACAAAAACAAAGAAAGCAGTTAAAGAGGTAAACAAGATGGCTGACAAAGAAATACTTAAAGCACAGCTTGCAGGATACAAAGCTAAACTAAAACAGTGGCTCGATGTCGAAGTCTATGGTTACAAAAGAGGGAAAATTTTACTGGCAGCTATCGTAGTCGTTGCTGCCGTACTTTCAGCATCCTAGTATGTTTAACCCCTTGTAGCGTGGAGTCTCCTCCCTCCTGATTAAGCTGGTCTGACTCACCAGTGCTACGAAACGAGTCATTACCTTTCTTTATATCTTCTATTACTAAATAACAGTAATGACATTCCAGAATAACCGTATAATCTCGCCTCAACTAACCAGAGGCACAAATGAAACTTATACTTATATTCACTATTATCGCTTTATCCTTTATAGCTTTTGATGACCTAAGAGTCAGCACTCCAAGACAACCTGAACAAAAAACATCCAAAAGTTAACAAATAGTGGTATAATATGCAGTACCTGTTTATTTCTGAGAGGTGAAATATGAGGCAACTGCAATTAATAAGTCGTATACATGAATGCGAAGAGCATGGATGGAGTGATTTGCTAAACAAGGTTGATCAGGTAACACAGAGCCTAATCGATACGCCCTGTGCTGGTACACAGATAAAGTCTGCTTTGATGCTATGGAGCAATGAAGTAGATGCTAGAGCAAGTCGGCTACCACCTAGTGAAGATGAACTGGCTATGAGAAACCCAGCCATGAGTCATCGTCAGTTCGGAGCAGAAGACTAAGGTGCTATAATCGGCTCTATGGTAAGAATAGAGTGCGATGAACAGTTACACGAAGCTGATTTCGATCTAATAGAACGATTCGCTGAAGCACTTATCGACAAAGATAAAGTGATGATGCAAGAAGTTCTTTATATGCTTGAAGATCGGATGGCAGCTAATTGTGTCTGCTTAGAAGTAGATTGTATCTGTGGCAGTTGGTAACGGCTATCCCACGGCTATTCCACGGATATATTATGGAGACTTTATATGGTTGTTAGCATGACAATCGATATGAGCAGTGCGTATGAACACATGGATACCATAGAAAAATATGAGTTTCCTAAAGCATTGTCATCAGCAATGACTCGCTCAATGTTCCTTATATCTAATAAATATCTAAGAAAAGAAATAGATCGCTATGTAGAGGGCGGTGCTACTCGATATAGTAAATCGGGCATCCTTTATCAAAAGGCATCAGTAGATAATCTTTATGCAAACGTACACTATGCTGATAACCCAGAAAGAAAATACTTGGGCGTTATCACTTTCGGTGGTAAGGCTTATCCGCATCCTAATAATGAATCTGGAATTATCATCGAGCCAGTTAATCAGAAAGTAAATAAGTACGGCAATATTCCGCGTGGCAGCCTAAAAAGAAAGAAAGGGCGCAAACATATTTACTTTGTTGGCAAACCTGGCAACAGACCCTATGGTTTGTACAGAAGATATAAAAAGAAGAAGCCTGACCTGGTGATGTTGTTAGAAAAGAAATCAAGAGACCAAGAGTCAATATTTCCTGCTCCGCAAAGATCGAAGCGTATATTTAACCGTATATGGGATGATGTCTTTTATAATGCGATGGTGTATCGCTTAAACACTTCAAAGTACAGAAACCCGACTGGCTTCTAAAACTATTCCACAAATATTTCCCCAGGAATTTCTATCCCATAGATATTTCCCTGGGCAAGTCTATCCCATAAATATTTCCCCAGGCTCGGCTATCCCACGGATATTTCTTGGGCAATTTCTATCCCACGGATATTTTGGTAAACACTTTTAGCAATGGCTATCCCATAGATATTTCTTTGAGCAAGTAAAGGCTATCCCACGGCTATTCCACGGATATTTTATGGGGCGATTTTAGGGCGAAAAAAGGGCGAAAAAGGACAAAAATTTGTGCGGTGAATGGGTATTTTTTAGCGGTGAATGGGAAGCTAAAAAGTAGATAAACAGCTTTAGATCATTAAAATAAGAATTGTTAATTAATCAAACGGGAGAAATTCAAAATGTACTTCAATCAATTAGAAAGCGACAAATTGCAAGCAAGAAGAAAGGCAAGAAGAAAGGAAAGAGAAATAGAACTCAAGCAAGCAAAAAAAAGACAAGCCAAAAGACAGTTTGCGCGTAAGCATGACGGCTTAAACATTTGGCAAGTAGGATTGGCTTATAGCGTATTAGGTATTTTAGGTGGTGCTTCTTTATTTATTTGGTTTTATTCTATCTTATCAGTGGGGGTTTAATCATGAATAGATATACATTTAAAGATATTCCAAATAATGATGAGGGGCGTGAATTAATACGCCTAATGAAAAAATATCTCAATAAAGAAACTTACTCAATGCGGGTAAGGGGTCAATATCTCAAAGATGAATTAAAAGGCGGTGACTATTGGAATTACCATTCCCACGGTCAAAAGACTAAAGACAGTAAATGCCTTAGAGTTTATCTTGATTCTAAGATTGAGAAAAAGACTGAACTTTCATATTACAAGGCTGAACATAAAGCCATGATAGCTGAAAGAAGAGAATCGGACTTAATCAATAGTCTAGTAAAATTAATCAATAATCACGGGGAATAATTATGGAAACTATAAATGAAAAAAATATGCTTCAAAGTCATGTTGATTCAATAGCTAAGAATCTTGAATGTGGTTTAACTTATGATGAATGTGGAATGACTCCCGAATGCGATAGCCTAAAAGGATCAGATCAAATAAGCGGTTTTGAATATCTTGAAGATTGTCTAGATATTCAGTGGATCATTGACGGTGATAAGGACTTTATCGGAGCGCGGGTTCTAGTGGCTTTTGGTGGTCCGAATATTTGGGTTGATACATTGCGTTGCACTGTTGACGGTCATTGGTGGGGTGATTCTTATTCTTGTAATTACAATTTTGATGCAATGCAAATTGAAGAAGCATTGCGCGAATTGTGGGAGTGTACAAAATGAATTATAAAAAAGAATTGGCAAACGGTTTTGATTTTATTTATCAAACGCACTTAGACCAAAAGCAAAAGCTAACCCAAGAGGAGGCTATTGCTCTTCTTTCTAGTGGCTTTAAGGATTGTAGCTATGGCAATGATGAATGCCCAAGCTATCAAATAGTCTTTCCAAGTGACGTTGAATTGGATTGCTTGGTTCTAATGTTCCACCCTAATCTATGGGATGGCGAACCCCAAGCGCGTTTCAGTGTTTTTGTTTATGCCATTGGCGATCATTACCAAGAATTCAATCACGTTGAGGAGGCGATTGCTTACTATCAAGAGACTTACAAGAAACTATTATCTAGCCTAGAGGAGGGCAAGAAATGAATAATTATATCTTTGAAAATTACGTCATTGAGATGAAAGAAATATATCTCACCACTTCAGCAGATGCTTCAAATTTAAGATATTTGCTAGAATCTTTTTACGGCTTGGCTCAAGTACACGTTGAAGAAATATTATCAACGTCAAAAGAATTAATTGATCAGCATTTACATAATGCATGGCTAAGAGCAAGCAAAGTAGAATTGAGATATAAAGAGGGGGAAGAGTAATGAAAAAGTATTACACTATATATGGAACAAAAACCACAAATTGGGTTGCTGAGTTTACGCATGAAGAAATGACTAGCGCGGGCTATACAAGTCCACAAGATTACGGTCAGGATTGTTTGTGCGATTGGGAAAGGTCAGACATAAGAGATGGAGAACCACCTATTGAAATATATGATATTGATTATGAATTTATTGAGGGGGAAGAGTAATATGTATTTAAAAGAAGATCACATGATCCCCGTTATTAATAGGCTTGAACATTTAAAGCAGATTGATAAGGAAAGCAGAATCATTAAGCGTGATGAATGGATAACCGCCTTATTGGGATCAGCTTCAGCAATAGGATTAATCTTTATATTGGCGCAAGTAATCAACCAATAAACAACCAACCAACCAACCGCCCCCTTAATTGGGGGCTTTTTTTTGTCTGTAATAAATGCCCATCTAATTAATCGCGCAATCCTATCCGATACAGTCTAAGCTAATATAAGCGCATATAAGCGCGCCTAGGCAATCAAGCTATTACTATATAGCTATTAGACTTTTTCAATTACAAGCCCATCCAGGGCGATATACGCCATGCAGCACAAATCTAATTTAAGGCGTTTTTTAGGCGATTTCAGCCACTTTACAATTTTTTGTCATAACACTAGCACCAAGTATACATTGGGCGATAGGGGGGCGCACCATTGGCAGAATCCACATCGATGGCAGCCAAGGTACTTTGAGGGCGGTCAGCCGTAGGTTTCGCT
>BCSF01000129.1_pt1 | contig 33553 bp, 55 predicted proteins | sample 1016431 | NCBI WGS metagenome assembly BCSF01 (sample SAMD00045685;SAMD00045686;SAMD00045687;SAMD00045688;SAMD00045689;SAMD00045690;SAMD00045691;SAMD00045692;SAMD00045684;SAMD00045690;SAMD00045691;SAMD00045692;SAMD00045684;SAMD00045685;SAMD00045686;SAMD00045687;SAMD00045688;SAMD00045689, study... | reverse complement strand
GGCTCTATACAAGACCAACTTGATATGCAATATTGGGACGGTGTCAATAGTACTACTACTTGGGCAGACCACATAGCACAAGTCAAAGCCGATAATCCAAAACCTGAGTAATGAAACTTAACGTCATTCGACATCAGTTTGGCAAAGACGCTACTAACGGAATGCTATTTATTGACGGAGTTTTTGAGTGTTACACACTTGAAGATGAAGTAAGAGATGTCAAAGTAATGTCTGAAACTGCAATACCTTTAGGTACTTACGAAATTAAGTTTAGAAATATTGGTGGATTCGATACTAAATACAAAGCTAGGTACGGAACAACTTTTCATAAAGGAATGTTAGAGCTTCAAGATGTACCTAACTTTAAATACATTCTTATACATACTGGCAATACTGACGAGCATACGGCAGGTTGTTTACTATTAGGAGAGACACAACAAGACCTAGATAAAGGTAAAGACGGCTTTGTTGGTGGCTCAGGAGACGCATATAAAAAGATGTACCCTAAAGTTCGAGACGCTTTACTCAATGGAGAAAAAGTAACTATTAAATATTCAAACATTAACTTTAGTGCTGAACTATCTAACAAGTCACAACCTGATATGATTGCACCTGACACAATTCAAGAAAAACTATCTGAGATAAATGGAAATCTCATAACCCTAAATGCTAAACTTGAGGACAAGAACATAATCTAGCTTGGGGGTCTCCCATATTAATTGAATGCCCAAAATGTAAACAAGACTTATTGTATGTAATTACAACGCAAAGTTTCTTATGTGGAAATAAAAAGTGTAAAGATTATAACCGTAGACAATTCGGTGGTAGAGTAGAAGAAGAATAGGATAGATATGAAAAATAAAGAATATTGGAAATTTATATTAAGCAAGGCTTTTAGAACTGGACTTCAGTCTGCAATATCATTGTATCTTGCAAACTCAAGTGGAATCATAGACGCAAATATGATAGAGCTTATAGGTGTCGCATTTATGTCATCAGCATTATCAGTAATTCAAAATGGTCTCGAACAAGCTAAACCAAAATATACCTTTGAAGAAAAGGCAGTAGAGCAGAACAAGGAAGATTGGTAATGGACTGTTGTGGCAACGGTTGTTGTACTAATGGTGGCTAGTTTGTGCTATCTAAGTTAAATTCATTATTAAGAATAACCTGCGTACTTTTTTTAATAGCACCCACTTCAATAGCATTAGCTTATCACGTCCCAACACAAGCACCTAGTAACTTAACCCTTACTGTTGACTATGAAAATGGTACAGTCAAAGCAGACTGGGACGCGTCAGACCAAATGGAAGATTACCCTGCTGAGCGTTACGCTATTGGTTTTGGTTTAAGTGATGACGGAAGTATGCCATACGGAATTGCAACAGGTAATGTTGGCGATAGTAACGCACTCAATACTGAATATACATTTACTGCTAGTTATTTGAATGCAGTTTTTAATGAAGCTCACGGTTTATTTCACGTAAAAATTAGGTCAGACAACGATACTAATGCAAGTTATTCAGAATGGACACCAACAGTAAGCGTTACAATACAAAACAAACCTGCTTCTGTTACCTTAGCTTCTTATGATATGAACAGAGAGGACGGCATAAAGTTTGAGTGGTCAGCTTCTACAAGTGGTTTTGTTACTGCTAGTACCTATAAAATGTATTACAAACTCTCTAATGCAAGCGAATGGACATTAGAAGGACAACAATCAAATACAGATTATGTTTTGGCTTGGAGTGATTTAACAAATGATACTTATGATTTTATGTTATCTGCCTGTGGTAGTGAGAACGATTGTAACGATAGCAATACTTTAACTATTGATGTTGTAACTTATGTAGCACCAACAACAACTTCTAGTACAACTACAACTTCAAGTACTACAACTACGACTACAACTACAACTACTTTGCCACCACCACCACCAACTACGACTACAACTCTTTATGTTGTTGTTATGGCAGACGGTACTGAGTCAGAATATACAGAAAGCGAAGTTAATGACGGAACTGTTGAGCGTGACCAAGAGAGAATAGATAATGAAAAAGAATATGGTTGCTTTATGACTAATGCACAAATTGAACGTGGAGATTGTGATATACCTACACCTGTTGAAGAAGTTAAAGAAGAAGTCGAAGAAGAAGTTATAATTATTATTGATGAAGAACAAAAATCAGATACCGAAGGAGAACTTTTCAATGATGATGATTTGGTACTTGAGGTGGTCGTTGAAGATGAAGTTGAAGAACTTGAATCTATCGAAGATAAAGATATTGTTGAAGAAGAAATTAAAATTGATATTAAGAATATTGAAGAAGAATTTGAATTTGAAGAAGAAGAAATAGTAATTGAGATAATTGAAGATGTAATTATAGAGATAGTAGAAGATGAGATAGTAGAAGATGAGTTGGTCGAAGAAGTATTTACAGATGAGTCCGAAGCAGAGACAGAAGTTCAAGAGCAAGATACACCTGTTAAAGAAGAAGAAGTAGAACTTACAGAAGAAGAAGTAAAGATAGAGGTAGCAGAGCTTGAAGAAGTTATAGAAGAAATTGTTGTTATAGACATTCCTAAAGCAACAGAAGAAGAACTTGAAGAATTTACAGAGGAAGAACTTATTGAATATGAAGAAGCAAAGGAAGAAGCCATTGAAGAATTTGTTGAAGAACTTGAGACCGAAGAAGTTGTGGAGATACTTGAAGAAGTTAATGATGTCGGACTGGACAATATTGCAGAAGTTAGCCAAGAGGTTATTGAAGTTGTAGCACAAGTCGTAGAAGAAGCTATAACGATTGCACAAGAAGAAGAACTAACTCAAGAACAAACAGAAGTTGTTGCAGAGGTTTTAGGTTTTACAGAAACTAAAGATGTAGAGATAATAGCAGAAGCAGTTAAGACTGATGAGAATGTAGCACAAGCAGTAGATGAGTTTGTAGAGAGAGCCGTAGAGTTTGCTAAGACTGATTCAGACCAAGAGTTTACACTCGCTGACGCTACCACAGAAATTGCCTTTGAGTCTTTTGTTGCTTCGCCTGTAAGTGTTATTATAGACATAGATTTAGACGCAATAAATTTAAACAATATCGCTAATGATATGACGACTGACCAAAAAGAAAAAGCACAAGAAGTAATCGTGCCAACAATCTTAGTTAGGATTGTATCGTTAGCTATGAGGAGATTTGATTGATAAATAAATTGTGGTCTTGGTTGATACAAGCAGTAAAAGAAACATTGAACTTGTCTTGGACTTTAAGTGGGTTAGTAATTGCAACACTTACTTTAACTGGGCAGGCTCAACAGATAACTGCAATAGCTACCTTAATAACATTGGCTATATGGTTACTAACAATAGGATTTAGAAAATAATGTGTATGGTTACTGTTAAAGAGGACGGCTCTTTTGTACAAATATGCAACTGCAAATATGGAAGTGAGCATTGTAATGAGCAGTAACGGATATACAAACAAGGAAATGCTAGAACTTATTTTAAAAAATCAAGATAGATTACACGATAGAATTGACGACATAGAAGATAAGATAAATACTAAAATCTCAAGACAAGAACTTTTTGCTACATCAACCCTTATATTGCTTGTTGTTGGTGCAATTACACAAATGTAAAAAATCTTCTTTTCGACTTGCATACTTTATAATCTTTGATTATTATTCATAGTATGAATGAAACAAAAAAAATAAACTTTAATAACGCAGACGGTAGTTTTAACCGTGATAAATGGTTAGACTTTATGAATACTAAAATTAATAATATTGGTTTTTATTCAGCTTGGACTGGTCATACTGTAAAAATTGTTAATCAACAAACCAAAAAGATTAATTTTAAGGAGACTGTAAATTTAGAGGACAGAGAAGAACGTTTGGCTTTTTGCAGACGATATACCGATTTTTATAGTAGACCTAAAAGTTTTTTTAATGGAGACAGGTGGTGCAAAGAAAACGGTTGGATTTCTAATTATAAAGATAGTTCAGATATAAGTTTTGCCAACTTATTAACTGGTATGCAATGCGATACTTTAGATACTTTACCAAAAGAAAAGACACTTTACAGAGTAGGTGTTAATGACGGTGTAAACTTTGTTGTTTATATGCCTGAATACAACTCTATTAGAACACTAGGCTATTGGGAGTTTGCAGGATTAGGATTAAAAAAATATCTTAACTATAAAGTTAAAGACCAACTTGAAAAACTAGGTGTTCTTTAATTAAAAAGACCCTTGAAGCTATTGCTAGTATCAAAGGTCTTTTTTTATATATTAATCACAAATTATAAAATTTATGATTAAACTTATTCCTATGAAAGTAAAAGGAACAAGTTGTATGTTCTGTGGAAATCAGCTTACCACAAATCGTGGTGCGTTGTTTTGTGATAACAAAATTTGTATTCACAATCATAAGAAACATACTGACTTACAGAGAACGTCTTAACTTAACAAAGTAAGGAGAAGTAATGCCTTCTTTAATTATTGAAGGTGTAATCTCTTGTCTCTTGGTTATGCCACCAAGTGTGGATAACTTAGAGCAGTTTATTGATTGCAGGGAACAATATAATAAAGTAGAAGTAGTCCAAGAGTGGATTCCTCTATTACAAACATACTTCAAAGAAGAAGATGTTTTGCAAGCTAGCTTAATGGTATTCTGCGAATCAACTGGCAGACCAAGAAGTTATAATAACAATACTAATGGCACGCAAGATATTGGTCTCTTTGCTTTTAATGATACGACTTGGTCTTGGCTTGAAGATAAATTAAAGTTTACTGGAGATAGACGAGACCCAGTATTAAACACAAGGATTGCTAGTTGGCTTTTCTATAATGACGGAAGGGGGAAACATTGGTACAGTTCAGAGCATTGTTGGGACTATGATTTTTGACGAAGTAATATTAGACGATTTAGATGAGGAGTTATATGATACAGACTTACAATTTTGCAGAGCAAGACAAGGTTGGAAAAATGGGCGAGCAGTTAATACTAAAGCATTACAATACCATAACAGACGAAACAGGAAACAAATATCACGCAAGACCTACACGCATGGAAGAACAGTTACAGGGTGCAGATATTTGGGTGTTCAACCAAGAACTAAAAGACAACTTTATAGAAGTCAAAACAGATACACAAATCCAAGATACAAACAACGTGGCATTGGAATATCTAATTGAGCAAGAGAATGGAGAGTTGCAAATAGGTTGTCAGATGAAAACCTTTGCAGACTTTATGATGTACTGGACTTATCCAACAAACTTTGTAAGATTTTGGAAGCCAAGAGTATTACAACCTTACCTACTGACGTGGATTAAAGAAGATGAATATAGAAGTATAAAAGTAATTAATGAGAATGCACAAGGTAAGAAATGGTTTGCTCATTGTTTACTTGTACCTGTATCTGAGTTTGATAAACTTAGCTTTGTAAAAAACTTTTTAGTAAGTATGGACATAGTTGAGAGTGTTGTTAATGAGTGATATAGAGTGGCAACCTGATGAGACGTTCTCAGATTATAAGAGAAGGAAGCACGCAGGGTTACAAGGTATGGGACAAAAGACCGTGAAGAATAGAGAAGGTTGGTCAGACAATCAAAAGCGTGGGCTAACTAATAAGAACAAAGGTCGCAGGAAACAAAACCTAGCTAGGAAGAAACTCAATATACCTGATACAAAGTTCAGAAGCCAAATGGGTAACGAGGAATCTTGGCAAGGAGAAGTCCGAGTAGAAGTTAAAGCAGGGAAGCAAGTACAAACCTTATGGACAAAGTATCTTAAAGCTAAAGAACAATCAGATACAAACACACGCATAGGAGATACAAGACCATTCCTCTTTGTTGCTATGCCTGACGGTACATCTAATGGCTTGGTTGTTATGGAGTTAGACAAGCTAGAAGAAATTGTGTTTGCCTTGATAGAGACTTGGGACAAATAAAAAAACCCACCTACCGAAGTAGGTGGGTTTACTTTAAGAGATTTAGAACATACCTTTTTTAAGATTGTTAATTTTAACTTTAAGGTTGTCTAATGTTTCTGTTTTATAAATTTTTGTCGCAACAACTTGTCCTGCAACAACTACTCTTGTGCTAAAAGCATAAAAACCTGACAAAGCCATAGCGTCTGTAAATTTATTTATAGAACAATCTTTATAAATAACTATTGTTACATTTTTAACAACATTGTTACCAATATTTTCACAGAAATTAATTTTAATTTCTCTATCAATAGTTGGTAATTCTTGATTTGTATATTCTATTGAATATACATCTCCACTATATTCTTTTATTTCTTCTAAAGTTTTTGTTACTTTATTTAGTTCTACTTTTTTCATTGAAATCAACTCCCTTCTTTTTTCTTATGTTTCATTCAATACTTAATTATGGCATAATCTAAGATTATATGCAAACTAAAAAGTACATTTCTTACACCCAAACAAATCCTAATTAAATACCCTAATATGTCCTAGTCATAATCTATAATTAAAGTAGTTAAAAGACAGGACGCAAATGACACTTAAAAATTATCTTGATAACTATGAAAGACCACAACAAAAGTATGGTTATTTCTATTCGACTGAGCTGAGAGCTTCACAATGGGAAGAAGTACTCAATGCCTTACAAGAAGGCTATCTTGAAACAACACCACTTGTTGATTATTTAATTGATGAATGTGGTTGGTCAGGAATCACACCCAAGACAATAAGGAATCGCATTAATGAAGAAAAAAACAGAATCCGTAAAGCTAAATCAGTTTCTTGAACTCTATCAAGACAAAGAATCTAATAAGAAATTAGCAAAAGAAAAATATCCGATTGGTTGGCAACCACACGCAGAGTATGACCCTAAGTCTAATAAAGGTACATTAGTCTCACGAGGTACACAAGAACAAGAGCCTGAGTTTGCAACACTCTTACTTGAATGGGGATTTGACCCTGAAGAATATGAGATAGTGGGAAATTTGCAAGTCAGAACTTGGGATATGAATATGGGTGGTGGAGAAACTCAACAGGCTTGGTACTACAAAGCAGACATTAGAAAAAAGATACCTAGCTTAGATACAGACTATGGTCAGCTTCTTGCTGAGATTAAATCTTACAAGCCAAAGACTGCACCAGTTAAAAAAGGTAACACGGCATTTATGTACTATGTTGCAGATTGGCAGTTGGGAAAACGTGATGGATTAGGTAGCGAAGGTATTGTCTCTAAAGTTCTTGACTCACTTACAACTGCTAATGCAAGACTTAAAGAATTACAAAAGACTGGTCACAAGATTGATGAAGTGTATGTCATTGGTCTCGGAGATATTGTGGAAAACTGTAACTTATCAGGTTGGTACTCAAGCCAAGTTTGGAATACAGACCTACACCTTAGAGACCAAATAACAGTTGCAAGAAGATTACTTTGGAAGATAGTTAAGAACTTTGCAGACCAAAACTATACCGTCATTCTCTCAGGAGTAACTTCTAATCACGGACAAAATAGAAGTGGTAAGCAATCTTTAACAACAGAAGAACTCGACAACCTTGACTTGCAGATACTAGAACAGGTTGGAGACTTAGCGTATGAATCAACTTACAAGAATATAAAAGTTGTTGTACCTGATTCTCCACACTTACTCTTAGATGTCAAAGGTTATCCTATGGGTTTCACTCACGGACATCTAACGGCAGGTGGTGGAACGCCTGCAAAGAAGATAGAGAACTGGTGGAAGGGTCAGATGTTTGGATTAAATGAAGCAGGAGACAACCCAGTTGGCGTTGCACGAATGATTGTACACGGTCACTATCATCACTTTACTGCCGTTCAGCAGGGTGGAAGAACAATAATGGGAGTACCTGCCATGAGTCCTTCTGATGATTTCCAAACAAGAACAGGTTACTCAACATCAATGGGTGTAGTAACTATGACTGTAACTAAAGACGGTTGGGATAATTTAAAAATATTATAATAAAAGATTGCATATAATTAATCTGAGATTAAGATATATATATTAATGAAACGGAGTTGATATGACAGATGAAATAACACTTAGAGGATTTGTTCAAGGACGAGTAGATATTGTCATTGAGCAAAGTTATGGTAAGCAGTACAAGGCAAGTGGTTGGATAAACCTTGAGCCTGTATTGAGCTATCAAAGACCTATGGACGTGCTTAAAGCAGTCTCGAACTTAAACAGAGAAAAGTTCCAACAGTTTAAGTTTGTACTAACACAGGGAACGTATGACACTATAAAGAACGGAGAAGAAGAATGATGAATGAAATAGACTTTTATTGGTTATTAATGTGGACGTTTGGTATTCTTGCAGGCATAGGAATTATTCTTATGATTGTAGAAGAAGTATCATTAAAGTATTTTCCACACTTACACAAAAGCGAAGCTACTCTTAGCGAAGCTCTTGATGAGTTGTATGAAGAATTAACAAACCAAAAAGAAATAAACGTAGCAGAATATCTAAAGGAGAGAGTATGAAAGAAATTATGGGTACTGCTGAAATTGGAATGTGGCTTGGTGTCACACGACAAGAAGTAGCCCAATGGAAATTTCAAGGTAAGTTGCCTATGCCTGACTATCAGTTAAAGGCAACACCTGTTTGGAAGAAAGAAACATTACTTACTTGGAGAGAAGATAACGAGTGGGTAGAGAACAGATTAAATTCTAGTAAGGAGTTAGTAAATGGATAACAAAGATAAATTAATTGTAAGGCAGGTTGCTATAAAGGGTGCTATTGAACTCGCTTGCAATTCTGATTTTCATTATGAAAATATGGATAAGATTTTAGAAACTGCTGAACTAATACAAGATTGGGTTTTAAATCCGTTTACCCAATCTTCTAATTCTGTTGTTAGTACACCTGCTACGCAACCAAGCCAACCAAATGTGTCATCACAAAGCCCAGTTGGTCAAACAGAGCTTAAATGCCCTGCTTGTGCGTCTAAGGTGTACGACAACAGATTCGATAAGAAGTCAGACAAGAGTCCGAACTTTAAATGTGGAAACAAACAATGTACTGGTGGTAACAATGGGTTTCCTTTTGCTAGTTGGTCAGACGAGCCACCTTTGGAATGTCTACCTAACTTCCAAGAAGCAAGTGTTCCAGTAGCGAAGTCAATGGACGAGCTAGAGGACAATGTATCTCCCTTTTAAGATACGTACAGGTCTAAGTGAGTCCTAGACGCATAGGACTCACAAAGACTTATAATAAAAACAAACAAACGGAGATGATATGAAAATAGAAGCAGATAATTATTTTGCAATAATACCTGAGTGGATTTTAGACGCAGACATTAGCCCAAGAGCAAAGAATCTTTATTGTATCTTGTGGACTTATGCAGATAGAAAAGACAACTCTTGTTTTCCAAGTGTTACCACTTTGTCAAAGCGAGTAGGTGTCAGTCGAGCAAACACACACAAGCTCATCAATGAGCTACTGGACTTGGGTGCTATTACAAAACAAAATCGAGTTAAGGACAATGTAAAGCAAACTAATCTATATTTCTTGATTACAAGCAAACCTAGTGTCGCAGATGATAGTACTACATCTAGTAGTATCGCAGATGATACGAGGGGTAGTATTGCTGACGATACAAGGGTAGTATCGGAGACAATACATAGAACTATAACCAATGAACTAAAACCAATAGAACAAGAATATGTGGACAAGCCACAATCAAAGAAGGTAGATGAAGAAGTCTTGAAACAACGCAAGGCACTTTACAGAGTCTTTGTTGATGAACTTGGCTATGAGCCTAGAAGTCAAATGGAGAAGTCAGGTTGGTTTAAAGTTTGTAAGGAACTCGGAGAAGTTGGAGTCACAACTGATATGCTTAAAGGCTCGATACTCGCATACAAGAAGCATTGGAACAACATAGACATCACGCCTTACGCAATCAACAAATGGTTTGGTAAGTTTGAAGCTCTAGGTAAAGACGAGACTCGCAAGAAACAAATGCAGGAGAATCCAACTTTAATATGCGAGGAGAAGGGTCATCACTTCATTGACCATAACTACTTCTTGTACTGTATTGTGTGCAAATTAGAGCAAAAAAAGTAGATTTTTTATAAAAAACTTAAAAGTACACTATATGTTGTGGTTTTTACCTAATATTTCTTATAAATATGTTTGTTGTAATCTAAGATTATGTATAATAAGAGTATGCTAAACACAGAAAAGGGAGACACAATGACCACACTAGAAATACTTACTAACAAATCTAAAGCACTTGCTAACAATATCAAGACTATTGAAAATGCAGGATATACAATGAAGTATGTTGGAGAGCTAAAGACTTTTGTAGATACTCAAAGGTCAGTTTATGTAAAAGAAAATGGTGGAATCACACCTTTTGAAATTACTAAGTATGAAACTACTTTAATTATGGAAGATTCTGAAGGCAGACAAGTTCATGCTATATTATCTCTAGTTTCAAAGTTTAATGGTAGCAAAATCAAGTCATTTGGTTTTGAAGAAGCAACTGAAGTAGCAAAAGCAAAAATCACAACCGAAAGAATGGATTTAGATTCAATGAAAGTTAAGATTGACTCAGTTAGTTATTCAAAAGGTATGAGTGCTTGGGAGAAAAGCACATTCGCAGGATTAGAAAATGAACTAGACGAACTTAGTTACTTCTAAACATAAACAATCTTGTAAGGTCGGTATCATTCGATACCGATTTTGCTATTATGGGTGCATAATGCCAAAAGAAACACTCGCATATAATGATGACTTAGTACAAGCTCTTTGTGATTCAATCGCAACAGGAATGTACGTTAACCTCGCTTGCCAATCAGTAGGCATAGGCACATCAACACTTCACGAATGGAAAAGAAAAGGTCAGCAAGGCATAACACCTTACGACCAAGTATGGAAAAGAATACAGATTGCAGAAGCCAAAGCTATTGAACGTAGAATAAGAAGAATAGAGGAAGCAGGAGAGAGTGGCTCTTGGCAAGCAGACGCTTGGTACTTAGAGCGAAGATACCCACACTTATTTGGTAAAAGAGATACAGTTGCCATTGAAAATCAAGATAACCAACAAGTCAGATTGCGTTGGGCAGACGGTAACTTACTAGACAAAGCTCAAGAAGAAGAATTTATAGAAGGCGAAATAGTAGAGCCAAAAGGATTAGACAATGGAGAATGAAGATATAAACCAATCGTTTGCTGAGATTATAGAATTTAATAATCTTTACATTGACGCATTAGAAATTAATGAAGATTTAGATGACCCAATTCTTGATGAGTTGGTTGATTTTGAAATACCTGCCGTAGTATTTATTCCAATGATTACAGATATGGGACTGATGTACAGTTCACTTCCTATATCATCTAAAGCATTGGAAACATTTATTACTTGGTACAAAACTCAGGAGTAATATGCAATCAGCTTTAGATAATGATGTCTTATCAGGCTTAGATATTCAGTTGCCACCTTTACACTCAGCACAAATGGAAGTTGTAAAGAATATGAAAAGGTTTACTGTTCTATCAGCAGGAAGGCGTTGGGGTAAAACTAAACTAGGCGTTTGGCTTTGTCTAAAATACGCTTGGGAAGGCAAGAGAGCTTGGTGGATTGCACCTTCTTACTCTATGACTAATGAAGCGTGGGCAGATTTAAGAAGTATTGGTATCGAATATGGTATCAAAGTAAAAGAAGCAGAACGAACAATAGTTACTGCTACTGGTGGCTCAGTACAAGTAAGGTCAGCAGATGACCCTATGAAATTAAGAGGTGCAGGTCTTGACTTTGTTGTTTTAGACGAGTGTGCCTTTATGAAGCCACAAACTTGGGCAGAAGTTATCCGACCTGCCTTAACAGAAAAAAAAGGTAGTGCATTTTTTATAAGCACGCCAAAAGGATATAACTTTTTTGAGAAATTGTATTCAGAAGCAAATATGCTTGATGACTGGGTCAGATTTACATATCCGACAATAACAAACCCAATTATTGACCCTGCCGAGTTAGAAATGGCAAAACAAGAAATAGGAAGTTTTTTATATGCTCAAGAGTACGAAGCTCAATTTATAGAAGCTAGTGGTGGTTTATTTAAAGCCGATTGGTTTGACCACTACAAAATAGAAGAAAGAATAGGAATTGATAATGATAAAAACGAATTTACAGAAATTGTTTATAAATATAAGGATAAAGAGTGCAGGCTTGAGGACTGCCGTAGATATGCAACTGTTGACCTTGCAACTTCAACTAAGCAAAGTGCTGACTTCACAGTTATTACTTCGGTGGCAATCACACCTGAAGGCAAGATTCTCATATTGGACATTGACCGAAGAAGATTGGAAGCACCTGATTTACTGCCCTTACTACAAAGAAAAGTGGAACAGTATGACCTCGCTTATGTTGGAATTGAAAGAGCAGGCTACCAGTTGGCGTTTATTCAAATGGCTAAGAGAGAAGGGTTGGTTGTAAAGTCACTTAAAGCAGATAGAGATAAGGTATCAAGAGCTTATCCTTTAATTGCTAGAATGGAAGCAGGAGATATATATTTTCCTAAGAACTCAACGTGGTTTGCTGATGTACAAACAGAGTTGCTAAGGTTTCCTGAAGCAGAGCATGACGACATAGTTGACTCTTTAGCATACGCAGTAATAGAATCAAAAGTACGAAAAAGTATAAAAGTTTTGTAAAACAAGTTAAGATATAAGAGCATAGAGTAGTAGTGCCGATAAGGGTTGCGTCCATTACTACTCAAATGCTCGCAATAAAGGATAGATATGGCAGAGAGAAGAAGTTTCAGAGAAGTATTCTTTGGAAGAACACCTGAACTTAAGAGAACAACAGGATATAACTTTTTTAGACAAGGTATTAACAATAACAACACTAACTTCATTCAGGGTTATCAAAGTAACGCAGGACAATTTGATGTAGGTGGACTTGGTAATGGTGCTTCAAACTCAGCAGTCGTCTCTTGCTTACAAGTTCTTGGAACTGCATTCGGAGAAGCAGAACTTAAAGTTTATGAAACAAACGAAGCAGGAGAATTAGATGTCCTTCCTAATCATCAACTCACAATGCTTTTCAAAAGACCTAATCCTTATATGTCAGGAGATGTTGTACAAAACTACTTAGTACAATCAATGCACATATCAGGAGACGCTTATTTGCTTAAACAAAAGAATGAAGCAGGTCAGTTGGTCGCACTTTATCCTCTTATGCCTGAGAATGTAACTGTTAAAGGTAATGATGAGACTTTAATCTCGCATTATGAATACCAAGTTAAAAACGAAAAAGTATTGCTTGATAGAGATATGGTTGCACACTTTAGACTTGGATTAGACCCTTCAAACCATAGACAAGGTTTCTCGCCAGTTAGAACATTACTAAGAGAGATTTATGGAGATGAGAGTGCAGGACAAATGGCTACATCAATCCTCGCTAATATGGGTGTCCCTAGCTTTATGATTACACCTAAAGATGAGTATGGCTTAACAGAAGAAGAAGGAGAAGCTATCTCCAAAGCATTCCAACGTAAGACTGGTGGTCAGAACAAAGGTAAACCTTTAGTACTATCAGGTGGCGTGAATGTAGAGAAGTTAGCATTCAGTCCTAAAGACTTAGAGATTGGAGACTTAAGAGAGTCATTCGAGTCTCGTGTATCTTCTGTACTTGGCGTTCCTTCCATAATCGCAGGATTAGAAGTTGGACTTAAGTATGCTACTTACTCAAACGCTAAAACCTTGCGAGAGTTCTTTACAGAACAAAAGCTCATACCTTTATGGGATATGGTGTCGCAAGAGATAACACATCAGATACTTAAAGTAGATTACCCTAACTCAAGTAACTTAGAAGCTAAATACGATTACACAGATGTAAGAGCTTTACAAACAGATACAAATGAGATTTACGAGAGAATGAACTTAGCAGTCACAGGTGGTTGGGTTACAATCGCTGAAGCAAGACAAAGCATTGGCTTACCTACTACACCTGAGCAAGATGTCTATTTACTTCCTGAAGGTAAAGTAACTATTCCTGCAAACCTCGTTACAGAGTATCAACCTTCGACTATTGAACAAGAAGAACAGTCTGATGAAGTACCTGAAGCAATAAGCCTCGCAAGTATGCAATCTGCTGAACTAAAGATAATACAAGAGATAGACGGAGAGTACTGTGTCATAACAGAGGAGACAGGTCGCAATATGGGTTGTTACCCTACTAAAGAGTTAGCAGAGATACGACTTAGACAAATAGAGAGATTTAGTGATACACCTAAAGCTATGGTGGGTAAAGATGAATTTACTACCTTAGAAGAAGCCGAAGCTAGAGCAGAGGAACTTGGTTGTAATGGTACACACCAACACGATAAGGACGGTAATACTATCTATATGCCTTGTTCTACACACGCTGAGTATGAACAACGCTTAGAAGATAATGACGCAGACTGAATTAAAAGTATCTGCTCGCATTAAAAAGATACTCCAAGACAAAGTAACAGAACACAACGAAGATAATCCTAAGTACAGAGCAACCTTAAGTATGTTGATATCTTGCTTTAACAGAGGTGTAGGTGCTTACAATACTAATCCACAATCGGTTAGACCAACAGTTACATCTTCTGACCAATGGGCGTTAGCACGGTGCAACAGCCTGTTATACGCTTTGCGAACAGGTAAGTACAAGAATAAGCCGTTTGATACAGACTTGCTACCTAGAAACCACCCTCTAAGCTCAAGGAAAAACCTCGCAATAAATTCTACTCCTACTGCATATACGGTAGATACAGAGATAGAGAGTAGTAAGGATAGTTCTAGTGTATCGTCTACGATACAGTTTCAGTCTAATTTAGATACTGATACAGGGGAGTTGGAAATGGTCGGAGAGATAGACACAGGCGTAAACGGAACTCTTAAAAAAGGAAAGTACGATGACCTGAATTTCTCGATACCTAAAGGAGTTAAGAGACAAGCCGAGCAGGGACTGGCACTACGCAAGAAGTTTGGTCGAGGTGGTACAAGCGTTGGATTAGCAACGGCTCGCTATCTTGTCTCCAATACAAAAGCCTCGCCTGAGAAGGTAAGGCACATAGCTAAGTACTTCCCTAGACACGAAGGAGACTTAAGTAGCCAAGCCCATAGAGACTACATAGCAGGAAGAACTGATAGAGCTACAAACGGTTGGATTGCTTGGAAGCTATGGGGTGGCAGTAGTGGAAGGACGTGGAGTGAGAAGCTAGTAAGAGCTATGAACAAGAGAGATGAGAAACAAAGTACTGCGTCAGAACTGGTACGGAGACATAAGCTCAGAACAGAACAGGAAGCAGAGTACAGGTACAATCGTCTCAGCTCAGTAGAAGTCAAGCAAGGTATCTATCGGAACTATGACGCTATGTTACGGAACTGGGAGAAGTGGTACACGGATTACTTCTTCGGTCTGTTGCGTAGTCAGAATGAAAAAATCACGAGAAGTATGAGGCGAGGGAGAGATAACCGTGCGTACAAAAATTCCATTTTGAATGGACAATCTCCGATTCTGAATAAGTTGATTGATGACACAACAAACGATTGGAAGGTTGACTTGTATGATGTGTACTTATCTGAGGTGTATGACTTTAACTTATTCCAGTTTGGTATTCTCTTACCTGAAACTCTTAAAGGTTATTCTGAGGTTGAAGATACAGATTTGTATGACTACAAGGCTAGAAGGAAAAACCGTAGTCAAGTAATAAACGAAGGCTACTACCCAATCCGAACTCGTGGTGGTGGAATAATTCCGACTGCCCAGTCTCCAATTCCTAGAACAAGATACAACCGACAAGCAGTTGCGTTTGTTAATCAAAGACTCGATTCTGTTTTACCTGACTTAGCTAAAACCACAAAGGCAACCTTGAACAGAACTATCAGAAGAAGTATTGACGAAGCAGTCGAGCTTGGTCTAAGTGGAGACACAATGTATGAGTACATTACTGGACAAGTCGAGAACGCCTTACCGAAAAAGTTTATGGGTAGAGCTTCTACGATTGCTAGAACAGAAGGTGGTGCGTTGGCTCAGTTTGGTCAATATGACGCAGTAGAGAAATCAGGATTGATTACCGTCAAAGAGTGGCAGACACAATTCAACAATTCAAGAGACACACACATTCAAGCTGACGGACAAGTTGTAGGGCAGAACGAATTATTTGTTGTTGGTGGAGAGAGAGCCGAATATCCAAAAGCACCAAACCTATCTGCCAAAGAAACAATCAACTGTCGGTGCAACGTAATTTATCGTGAGGCAAGTCCCAACGGCTAAAGAAGTCGGTAAGCACAAAAATTTTTTTCAAACGAAAAACCCACCGAATGAACGGTGGGCTTCCGAGTCTCGATTAAGCGTAAACTAATCTTCTTTTGGTAAAGTCTGAATACCCATTAAGTAATCTTTAATAAGTTTCATACCGTCAACAAATCCCTCGTCATAGGCAGATTGTGTTTGTGGGTAGCCACCGAATAAAGACTGCTCAGGAATCTTTGAGTAATCTTCCTCTCGAACTTCTTTTTCGATTTTTGCTATTTCTTTTTTAATTGCTTCTAACATTATTTTTCTCCGTTTCTATTACGCGTTACTTTTCCAAGTATCTGCACAACCTTGTGAGCAATGGTAACTTGTTCCTTCATACGCAAGGTTAGTTCTAGCCATTCTTCTTTTAACATAAATGCCTACTGCTTCGTTATGGCAAACTGCAAGTTCTGACATTTTAAAAGATATTTTTTCTTCTCTTGCCCAACAATCACATTGACTTCCAAGTACAAACATATCGCAATCTGCATAGTGTCTGTCTCCACAAGAATCTTTAAGTATCTTTATGCTCTTTAGATTTTTTGTTTTAGTCATTTTAGTCTCTCCGTTTCTATTATTTGTTTCATTCATAATCTAAGATTAGCAGATATAAAATTCTATGCAACCCAAAATAAAAAAACCCACCGACCTAAGTCGGCAGGTTTTAATTTTATTATTTATGCTTCCATAAATTCATCATAGTTTTTTACAAGTTTATCTTCACTTGCAAATTTGAACATTCTAAACAATGGAGAACAAAAATTAATACCTTCTTCATTACCAACTAGGTTTTGATGAGTAGTAATTTCATATCCACCGTTCTTGTCATCAACGACACACAAGTCAAACAATGCGTTTTGAATGGCGTCATTAACTTTTGAGTATTCTATTTTGTTCTGAGTGTATTGTTCACTTGCGAACTTTATTGTTATTACTTTATACATATTTTCTTTTCCTATTTATAAAATCCCTGTTTGAGATTTTTTCTCTATATATATATCTAATACATCGACTTTTTACAATTCTGCTATTTTTCAAAATTAAATATAATTTAAGATTTGACAAACTATGAATCTTCGATTAGGGTCTCTCTATGAGTGAAATTAAAAAAGGAGAAACAAATGCCTAAATATAAATTTAGTGAATCATTCCAAGTTGACTTCGAGGTAGAAGCTGACACGGAAGCAAAAGCGTATCAAATGTATTCCAACCTGTTTGATAAAAATATCAAGCTAGGATTCGATAAGTGGAAAGATGTTGAGAAGAAGATTCTCGTAGGACAGTTTGAAGTCCGTACAATAGAAACAGAGGGAGAAGAAGAATGAAAAAAGGAGATTGCTATGAAGCAAACCTTAAAAAATATATTGATAGTGTAAATAAGAATACTGTGCTAGTTCACGCTATGAGAGAGATTACATCTGAGTATTGGGGTGGACACGCTTTTTTACTAGACAAGAAAAGAAACAGGGTCTTTGACTTTTCTAATGGTAAATCTCAAAAATGGAATAAAGACGAGATATTTAAAAAATGGAATATCCAAGTTCAAGGTCGAGATATGTACTTTGAATATACAAGAGAACAAGCTATGCAAAAAATTTTGGAACACAAAACTTATGGCTCTTGGGATTTAACTTTTGAAAATTGGAATGATGAAAACTATTTGGAATATGTCAGAGATTATTTTATGCCTAACTTCCAACCTGTTACTTTTTCTATGATTAGAGAAGAAGTATGATTTACCAAAAAAGAACAACCTTTAAATTTGATTGCCCTGATTGTAGCCTTGAGCTTGAGGTCACGCACTTGATGTGGTCTGCTCTTGAGTGCTTACATTGTAAGGCAGAGTTTGAGAAGGAAGATGTGGAGTTAAAGAAATGACAATCTTTGAAAACCTAGAACAGTTATTAAATCATTTAGAATCAAATGAACAAATACAATATGCAGAGAGATTATTGCTCAAAAGAAAACTTGAGCTTGGTTTACTAGAAAGGGAAAAAAAATGATAACTAATTGTAATTGTCCTAAAGATAAACATTGTGCAGGACACTTAACCTTACAAGAACAGAAGCTCTTGTTTACAACATCTCAATATATGAATCGAGACGTTGATGATGACATTGTTACTGTGCCAACACAAAGATGTATAATTTGTAGCCAAGAAGGAACAGTAGAAGTTATCAGAAAAGATTGGCACTCATACCAATGGGATATTAATAGAAAAGAAGTCAAAGTATATTTTCCATACTTAGACAAATCAGGTTGGGAACAGATTATCTCAGGCTCGCACCCTAAATGTTTTGATGAATTGTTTGGGGACGAAAATGAGCTTGATTAAAGAAAACAATACCTGCAAAATCTGTGATGAAGTAAAACTTATGGACGGAAAGACTGAACTTTGCTACGACTGTAACAGAGGACACATTTAATGTTATTATGAAATTGTGATTAGGTTTCATTCCCTGTACCTAATTACAAAGCAGATAATGAAGCAGTAGCTTTGTTTCATTCATTCATCTAAACTCCGAAGCTACTGCTATCTGCAAAATATTTGTTATAGTAAACCTATGGCAAGTTTATCAAGTATAAGAACAGGTCTCTCAACGAGACTTGCAACAATTTCAGGACTAAGTGTTTATTCCTATGTTCCTGATTCAATAGAGCCACCAACTGCCGTAGTTGGAGTGATGAGTTCAGTAGATTATGATTCTACAATGTCTCGTGGCTCAGATATGTACGAAATACCTCTTTATCTTTATGTCTCAAGAGTTGACGCAGAATTATCTCAGGATTCTCTTGATGAGTTTCTTGCAGGAAGTGGAAGCTCAAGTATCAAACAAGCCATAGAAGGAGACACAACACTTGGTGGTGTAGTTTCTTCTGCTAGAGTTGTTGAAGCAAGCAATTATGGTGTATATACTATAAACAGTATTGACTATTTAGGCGTAGAATTTAGCGTGGAGATAATAACATAATGTATGAAGTAGTAAATGGCATAACAGTCGGAGATAAATATTTTGCTGAGGGCGAAATTATTGACAACAAAAAAGTGCCACAAAAAAGTATTAAATGGCTTCTTGAACAAGGTATGCTTATCAAGATAGATAAAGCATATAAAGAAAAAAAGTTAGCAGAATCTACTAAAGTAAGAGCAAGAGATGATAAAGGACACTTTATTGCAGACGACCCTTCCACAGAAAAAAATGAAGCGTGGATAGAAAAGGAAGAAGAATAATGGACAAAGAATTTAAGTCGGTAAATTTTGCTTTAGATACAGAAGCCGAAGGAAAAGTAGAAGCAGTATTCTCAGTATTCAATACAGTCGATTCAGACGGAGATGTTGTTGTACCCAACTCATTAAAATCAGCTTGGGGAGAGAGTAAAGAAGTACCAATGGTTTGGTCTCACAAATGGGAGTCGCCTATTGGTAAAGCTACAATTACACAAGACGAAGAAAAAGCAGTAGCTAAAGGAGAATTTTTCTTAGATACAGACGCAGGACAAGAAGCATATAAACTTGTCAAAGCTATGGGAGATTTACAACAATGGTCATTCGGATTCCAAGTAGATGACGCAGAAGAAGGTCAGTTCACAAAAGACGGACAATCTACAAACGTCAGGTACATAAAATCTGCAACTGTTTATGAAGTATCTCCAGTTCTTGTTGGTGCAAATCAATTAACTCACACGCTATCAGTCAAAGAACAAAAAGAAAAAGATGTAAAAAATGTTGAATCAGGTCTTAGATTCACAGATGAAGCCAAGAGTGTTCTTAACACAATCGACAGTTTCATTGATAGAGCAAAAGAACTTACTTCTTTACGCTTAGAAAAAGGCAAAATGTTATCAAAGTCTGCTCAAGATTCACTTATGCAGATTCAAGACCGAATCCAAGAAGTCTATAATGATTTAGACTCAATTCTTGGACTTGGTGTAGAACAAGAAGAAGCAAAGCAACCTTCTGATGAATTAGACAAACTTTGGTTAACAACTCAAGAAGTCTTGGCACAAAGTCAAGGCATAACTATTGAAGGAGAAAACGAATGAGTAAATTAACAGAACTCAATCAGGAACTCCACGCATTAAGAGAAACACAGTTTGGTGCTATCAAAGAAATGAAGGACACTTTTGAAGGTGGCTCAGAAATTTCAGTTGAGAAAAAACAAGCTATCGAAGATAGAAATATCGAGATTGAAAAACTTAATGAAAAAGTAAACGAGTTAAACGCTCTTGAAGTTCAAGAAGCAAGACTTGAGGACGCATTAGAAAAAGGCAAAGAAGTTAAATCAATGCCAATCCACAATGACGAGCCAAAAGAAGTAAGAAAATCTCTTGGTGGTCAATTTATGGAATCTAATGCTTACAAAAGTTTTATGGATAATGGACAAAAGAACATTAACTCCGAACTTAAGTGGAATCCACAAGTAGAATTAAAAACTACTTTAACAGAATCAGGTTACCCACCTGCTGTTACAAGGTCAGACTTAGTAGTACCTACTGCTACACTTGACCCATTACAAATACCTGACCTTATTGATACAATCACAACTGACAACTATCAATACAAGTATTTGGAAGAAACAACATTCACTAACAATGCTACTGCAACTGCCGAAGGCTCAGCTTTAGGCGAGAACGCATTAGCTTTTACAGAAAGAACAGAGAACATCAGAAAAATTGGTGCTTTCCTTCCTGTAACAGAAGAATTGTTAGCTGACGTTTCAGCAGTACAAGGTTATCTTGATTCAAGATTACAAACAATGGTTAGACTAGCCGTCTCAGACCAAATGGTCGGTGGCTCAGGCTCAGGTGCTAACCTAACAGGTATCTTGAATAAATCAGGAATCAACACTTTTGATTTCTCAAGTTTCTCAGGAAACCTAAAAAGAATTGGTCAAGTTTATGAAGCAATTACTGAAATTCAGAAAGATAGCTTCTTAACACCTGACGCAATCATAATGCACCCTTCCGACTGGTATCAACTAGTTACCGAAGTCAATGCAGTTACAACAAGTGGTAGCTTAAACCCTCTATTTGTTGGTGCAGGACAATTCGGTGGTGGAGTTGCACCTACCCTTTGGGGACTTCCTGTTGTATTATCAACAGAAGCAGGTGCAGGTACAGTTATCGTTGGTGTATTTGGTGGTGGACAAGCAATTCACGTTGTCGCAAGACAAGGTATGGAAGTTGCTATGTCTGATTCACATGATGAGAACTTCGTAAAAGACATTGTCGTTATGAAGGCAACAGTTAGACTCGGTATGCCTATTTATAGAGCTACTGCGTTCTGTACAATCACAAACTTCTAAGAAATTAGATAAAATGGCTTTGATGTCCCATTCATCTTATGAGGGTGGGACATTGAGCAAGAAGGAAAATATGATATTAAAAAAAGATATTTGGTGTAACGAAAAAGGCGAATGTGTTGAATCAAATGACGGACTTCCTAAAGGTTGGAATAAAGGTAAACTAATGGGTCGTGCAGGTCAAGAGATGAATGACGCAGATTATAAAGCTCTTAAGTTTGTTACCACAAAAGCAAAAGCACCTAAAGAAAATAAATCTAAGTAGGTCTTAATGGCTCATGCACAGTATGTAGATAAAGCTGATTTAAAAGCATACATTGGTTTATCAGGTACGGCTCAAGACAACAATATAGATACTGCTATTGATTCTGCTAGCAGATTAATAGACACAATCTGTGGACGTAAGTTTTACCAAGATGATTCTGTTAATGCTAAAGTATTTACTCCAAAGTCGAGTGTTTATCTTGACACGCCTGATATAAGTACAACCACAGGTCTTGTTGTAAAGCTAGATGATAATGATGACGGTACTTACGAAACTACTCTAACTATCAACACAGATTTTATTGTTGAGCCAACCAATCCAAGAATCATACAAATTACTGGTGGCACAACTTACTACGAGCCATACAACAAAATCACAATTCTTGATACAAGAAGCTCAGAGAGATTCGACCCAACAATTAAAAACAATGTACAGATAACTGCAAAGTGGGGTTACTCAGCAATTCCACAAGATATTAAAACTGCTACATTGATTCAAGCTCTTAGATACTTTAAGAGAAAAGATACTCCCTTCAATACATACGGAGATGTCAATACAGGCGTTAGTGAACTCTTTTCACGTCTTGACCCTGATGTCCAAACCATACTTAAAGGACACAAAAAGACCACTTTAAGTGGCACAATTCTATAATTATTTTTAAATAAATACTAAAAGCCTATAAACATTGAGCTTTTTTTTATGGATTTCTTGTTAAATACTTGCATATAATCTTAGATTATGGAATAATTAAGTATGAATGAAACAAACGGAGAAAACAAAATGACAAAAAATAAAGACCTAAAAAAAGTTAAAGTAATAAAAGTAACATCTGAATCAGGAGAAAATCAAAGACATTATCAAGATTGTGATTGGTTACAATTTGATGAGAATAATAATTGGTTAGGACTTGGTTGTGATTGTAGGTCAAGAGCTAACGCTTTTGCAGGTTGGAAGATTTCTGATTTAAGCTACTGCTATATGGAAGCAACAAACGAGCTTACTGATAAAAGATTAATGGCTAGAAGTAACAAAAATGGTTTAGTTGAATATTTTTGTAATGAAGGTTGTAAAGAATCACACTTTAAAAATAATGTATATTAAATAAAACATAACTCAGAGAAGCCACCTACTCAGGTGGCTTTTTTGTTAGTATGTCTTTATGGCAACTAAAAACAATTTCCAAATAAGTGGAATGACTCAGATAAAACGTAAACTACAAAACGCAGGTTTTACTTTAATTCCTTTGCGTCATCTTATGAATGAACACTCAGAAGTAATTGTAGAAGAAGCAAAAAAAGTTGTGCCTGTTGATACTGGCAAGTTACAGAAATCTATACAAGCAAAGAATGTAGCTATGCGAGGAAGGTTGCCTACTTCTGTAAAGATAGAAGCAACTGCACCACATTCAGCTTTTGTACACGGTAACTTTAAAAGACTTCCTAATGGTTATAGATTGCCACCAAAGAAGAATAGAAAAAACTGGGGTGGTGCTAACTGGAGAACTAAACCACATTATCCACCTTTACAACCAATAGAAGAATGGGCTAGTCGAAAAACAGATGTCAACCCTTATTCTGTGGTAAACTCCATTAACGAGAGAGGAACTCCCTTAGTTCCGTTCTTACTTATAGCTGAAAAAAATACAAGAAAAGAGCGTAGGAAAATAACACGCAAAGTTTCAGCAGAGATTTCTTTGGCTTGGAAATTAAAAAAGTAAGGCTAAGATAAGGAGAGATATGTCAAGGCACGGATATGGTGGCAGTAAGCCGTCAAGCAGAAGGCGTAATAGAAGAAGGACAGGTAAAAAGTAAATGGCTTTTATACATGGAAAAGACACAAAGGTTTATATAGACTCAAATGATTTGAGTTCTTATTTAAGTTCTGCTGACCCAAGTAGAACAGTTGATGTTGGAGAGACAACCACTTTTGGTAGCTCTAACAAAACATACGTTGCAGGAGAAAAGGACGCAACAGTTTCCTTCTCAGGATTTTTTGACGCTACTGCTGATAATATTATTCAAGGTCTAGTTGGAACTAATGATAAAGTCGCCCTCATTGGTTTTGACGGAGTTGACGCAACAGATGATTGTATGTTTGGCAAAGGTGTAACAACTAACTATGGGATTTCAAGTCCTGTTGGAGATGTTGTTGCAGTTACTTTTGACTTACAAGCAAGTGGTTTTTTTAGTGGAAGTGTTTTAGAAAATGCTACTGTTACTGCAACAGGTAACGGAACTGCTAGAGATAATGCTAGCTCTACTGCCAATGGTGGTGGTGCTTTTATAATTGCAACATCAGTATCAGGAACAAGTACGCCTACGTTGACTGCTAAGATTACACACTCAGCAGATAACTCAACCTACGCAGACCTTGTAACTTTTACTGCTTTAACATCAGCAGGTGCAGAAGTTAAAGAAGTCGCAAGTGGCACAACAGTAAATCGATACTTAAAAGTCGTTTATACTGTTAGTGGAACAAACCCAAGTTTCAATGTTATAGTTGGATTTGGAAGAAATAATTAAAAGGAGAATATATGGCATTTGTACACGGTAAAGATTCAGTTTTCAAACTTGATAACTCAAGTGGGTCATTAACTGATATTTCAAGCTATGTTAACAATGTTGATTTTCCTGAAACATCAGATGTATCTGAAACCACAACACTAGGTGCAGATAATAAAACATATATCGCAGGTCTTAAAGACTCTACAATTTCATTGTCAGGTCTTTGGGATTCTACTGCTGACGCTATATTTGGTGCAGTTGTTGGACAATCAGCAACTCTATCTTTTGAATATAGTCCTGAAGGAACAACAGGTGGCAACGTTAAATATACTGGAGAAGCAATTTTGACTTCTTATGCCATATCAAGTCCCGTAGGAGATGTCGTAGGATATTCTGCCGATATGCAAGTTTCAGGTGCAATCACTCGTGGTACACATTAATAAGTAAAAAGGAGAGCTAGACGTATGGCGAAAATTTTAAACTTAGATGACATCAAGTCATTACCTGATGTGCCAACCAAGACTATTGATATTCCACAATGGAATGTCTCTATAAAGGTAAAAGGCATATCTAAAAAAATGCAAATCGAATTAGGTCGATTAATCAATGGCGAACAAACAGACGCATTTGATTATCAAAAAGCACTTCTAATAGCAAGTGTTGTAGAGCCTAAGTTAACTGACGAAGCAATAGATGAACTCTATGAAAAAGACGCAACAGTCATTGATTTAATATTTGCAGAACTTAATACACTTAACGGTGTAGGAAGCGAGATTGAGTCGGCATTAGCCGAAGATTTCAAAAGCTAACCCTGACTTAGCATTTCAATTCAGATTAGCTCGTGACCTAAGAATGACAGTTGGCGAATTGCGAACTAAAATGTCATCATTAGAGTATTCTCAATGGGCTACATACTACTATGTAGAACAACAAGAGAGGAACAAACAACGAGCTATGGCAGAAGCAGAAGCTAAGAAAAGGAAACAAAGATAATGGGTAGTTCTAATATCCTAATAAAACTCGTCCTAGAAGGATTTACTAAAGCTAAAGCCCAAATGAATAATTTGGGAAAAACTACTGATGACTCATCAGGGAAATTAAATAAGTTTGGTACAGTAGCTAAAGTTGGTGCTATTGCCGTTGGTACAGTTCTTGTAAAAGCATTATCAGAAGCTACAAGACAATTCATAGACTTTGAAGATAAACTCAACCAGTCTCTTGCCATAATGAAAACAACAGAAGAACAACAGATTGCTATGGGTAGGTCTGCTAGACAAGTTGCAATCGAAACAAGAATTAGTGCTGACGAATCAGCAGAAGCATTCTTCTTCTTAGCGTCAGCAGGTTTAGACGCTGAACAATCTATACAAGCATTACCACAAGTTTCTAAATTCGCACAAGCAGGTATGTTTGATATGGCTCTTGCTACTGACTTAGCAACTGACTCCCAGTCTGCATTAGGACTAACAGTTAAAGACGCACAACAAAACTTAGAAAACTTAACAAGAGTTACAGACGTTCTTGTAAAAGCTAATACATTGGCAAACGCTTCCGTACAACAGTTCTCAGAAGCTCTTACAAACAAAGCAGGTGCTTCTCTTAAAGTTGCAAACAAATCTATTGAAGAAGGTGTTGCAGTCTTATCAGCTTTTGCAGATAGAGGTGTTAAAGGTGCAGAAGCAGGCGAAAAGTTAAACCAGTTACTTAGAGATATTCCTAGAGCTACTGCCAAGAATAAAGAGGAATTTGCAAAACTCAACCTTCAAATGTTCGACTCAGAAGGCAAGTTACTTAATGTAGCAGACTTAGTTGAAAACCTTGACTCAGTATTATCTCCAATGTCAGATGAACTTAAAGCAAGTACATTAGACCAATTAGGTTTGAATCGTGGTGTAGCTGACGCAGTTAAAATCTTGTCGGGTGCAGGAGACCAAATTAGAGAGTATGAATCTGCTCTTAATGACGCAGGTGGTACTACTCAAGCCGTTGCAGACAAACAAGTTACATCTTTACAAGGACAAATAGATATATTATCTTCTAAATTTACTGAGGTTGGTTTAGTTCTAATCGATAGTCTTAAACCTGCTTTAGAAGGAACAATAGGTTTCTTTGATAAATTACTATCAAGCATACTTAGTGTTATAGACCCACAATCTGACTTCAACAAAAAGATTGAAGAAGGCAAACGCATTATGGAAGAACAAGGACTTGCAATTAAAAAGTCCGACCAAACTTACGACAAATATACACAAACAGTTGAAGTAGCCGAAGCAACTAACCAAGACATAATCGATTCTTATAAAGAAATGACAGATTCTATAAGATTCCAAGAAGCAGTACAAAGAGATTTAATTGCTAACACACATGAACTTGATAGAGAAACAGGCAACCTTAATAACACTAAAGAAGAATCTATTGAACTTACCGAAGAAGAAATACAAGCAGAGAAACAACTTACAAGAGATAGAGCAACGGCAGGATTAGACGCTCTTAGAAGTTTAAATGACGCTTATCAAAACCTAAGAGATATAGAAGAAGATAGACTAGACCTAGTAGATAAAGAAGCTAAAGCATTAACTAACTTAAATAAAGCTAATAAAGATTTAGAAAAAGCTAATAGTAAGGTTGAGCAAGCTAAAGAAGATTTTAATAAAGTATCAGGACTTGGTGCAAAAGTAACTAACGAAGAAGCCCTAGCTATTGCAAGACAAAGAGAGCAAATATCAGAACTTGAAAAAGTAGAAGAAAAGTCTGAGATACAAAAACTACAATTAGCAGTCGCAAAAGAACGCTTAAATAAATTAATTGAAGAATCTACTGCTATTTCAAGAGAAGAAGAACAAGCCTTAAGAGATATTGAGAGAGCAGAAGAAGATGTAATTAAACAAACAGAGAAACTACAAGAAGCACAAAATGATTACAGACAAGCCACAGAAGATTTAGCGAAAGCAACTGCTAACTCTACTGAGAACATCTTAGAAATGGCTCTAGCTAAACACGAACTTGACTCAGCATTAGAAGATTTAAAGTCAGCAGAGAAGTTTAAAGACGGCATAAATGAAATAGTTAGATTGATTGGTGGAGACTTAGACACCTTGACGAATCAATTTGAGGCTTTATTTAATCTCTCAGGGCGTGAGATTGGTAATCAAGGCTTACCACCAACACAAAATAAAGTTATAGACGACATTGTTGAAGCAGTTGATAATGATAAGATTGCACCGACAACACCACCGAGAAAATTTAATAGCTTAGGTGTACAAGAGTTTGCAAGTAGTCTTGACCCACTAACACAAGGAGTAATAGGAACTGGTGGTGGAAGTAATACAGTTATAACAGTTAATACAGGTGCTTTACTTGGTAGTGATGATGACGTAGAGAGAGCCGTTATAACTGCTCTTGAACAAGCAAAGCGTAAAGGTATAACAGTAGCTTTATAATGAGTGCTAATTTTGATTCCAATGTATCTCTAACATTACAAGTTGCTTTTGATTCAGAGCCGTTTGATGAGTCACAATCTTATACAGATATAACAACCTACCTTAGAGCTTTTACAACTAGAAGGGGTAGGCTTAACGAGATTGGAGAGTTTGTTGCAGGTACAATGAGCTTCTCAGTATCAAACGCTGACAATAGATTCAACCCTAACAATACTTCTAGTCCTTATTATGACTCATCTAATGCAAGGACAAAGATACAACCTCTTAAAAGAGTGCGTATGTCTGCTACTTATGATTCAACAACGTATGTTATCTATGAAGGTTTCTTACAATCTATTCCTGTTAAGTTTATCTCAGAAGGTGCTGACTCTATTGTTACCTTCACTTGTGCTGACGCATTTAAGATATTTCAGTCTGCACAGTTAGACGGTATTGGTTGGAGACTTGGACAAGCAGGATTCTCAGAACTTGGTAACTCGACAAGACTGAGCTATGTAGATGAACAGGAATTATCTTCTTTAAGAGTTACAAGAATATTAGACTCCATTGGATTTCCTAGCAATAGACGTGATGTCCTTACAGGTACTAAACAAGTTATAAGTCAACCAATCACAACAAATGTACTTAGTGGTTTAAGAGAATGTGAAGTTGCAGAGAATGGACAATTCTTTATTTCTAAAGACGGTAAAGCAACGTTTAGAAATAGAGACTACAAGCTCTCAAACACAAAAGCAGTTAATGTTCAAGGTACATTTAGTAATGACGGTAGTAACTTACCTTATACAAATGTATCTACTTCCTTTGATGACAACGAAATCATCAATGTTTATGAGTGGCAGAGAAGTGGTGGAACTACACAATACAAAGCTGACGCTGATTCTGTACTTAGATATAGACCAAAAGAAAGTACAAAGACAACAATTAACATTAATGATTCTGATGTTTTATCAATTATCGAGCAGAAGATTGCTGAGACTTCATTACCAATTTTAAGAATTGATACATTATCTGTTAACCCTAGAGATAATACTTCTCTTTGGGAACAAGTTTTAGGACGAGAGTTCGGAGATAGAATATCTGTTAAGATAGTAAATGTTGACGGTAGTAGCTTTACTGATGAACTTTGGATAGAATCAATAACGCATACTGTAAACGCTAGTAATCAGAGTTGGGATTGGACTGCAACATTAAGTCCAGCAGGAAGCTCGGCTTGGATATTAGGACAAGCAAAACTTGGAGAAGGTACTAGGTTAGTTTATGCTTAGTAAAAAGGAGAATTTATAAATGGCAGGATTTAAAGTTTGGACAACAGGAGACTTAGTAAACGCTTCTGATTTTAATTCATACCTACAAGAACAGGTCATAATGCGTTTTGCTGATTCGTCTGCTAGAGATTCACAAGTTAGTTCAGCAGAAGAAGGTATGTTTTGTTTCTTACAAGACACAAATACTTTACAATTTTATGACGGAAGTGCTTGGCAATCTTTCATTGGCGAAGGAGATATAACTTCTATTGTTACTGCTTCAACATCAGGTTTGTCAGGTGGAACAACAAGTGGCGTTGCAACTCTTTCAATAGCACCAATTCAAGCAACATCAGGAACAGTCGCAGGAAGTGATATAATTTTATTTGGAGACGCAGACGATAGTAATAACCTTAAAAGAACAACAGTTGCAGATATTAATAACTTGGTATCAGCAGGTGTATCATTAGGTTTAGTATTGGCTTTAAGTTAAGAGAGGATAAAAAATGGCAGATACATTACATTCAGTTCAAGGTGTACTTGGAACATCAGCAGGAGATATTGTTGACGCAGTTCCTTCATCTACAACTGAAACAGTCATAGGTATTTTAATATCTAATGTAAGTGGAAGTAGTGCAGACGTAACAGTAGATTTAAGTGTTACAAAGTCAGGTGGAAGTTTAAGGCACATTTTAAATGATGTCTCCTTACCATTCGGTACAACTATTGAGATTACAACAAAGATAACATTAGAAACTGGCGATAAACTACAAGGTTTATGTTCAGCTAGCTCTAGTGCAGAATATAACGTTTCATTTCTTAGACAAACTTAAAGGGGCTATTTATGGCTTACTTAGGTACGCAACCAAATGATGTAAAAAAGAATACAGGTTTATATACACCTAGTGAAATACTTGAATTAACTAAAGACGGTAGTTGGGGTGGCTCATTAGAACTTATTGCTGAACAAAGTTATTCAACTACAGTAACTGCTATTGATTTTACTTCTATAAAAGAAAATGTATATGATGTTCATTTTTTAACAGTTGAAAATTTTAAATCTGTGTCTAACAATAATGCACCAGTTGGAATACAACTTTATGAAAGTGGTGTTTTAGAAACAGGAACAGTTTATCAATATGCTTTACTAAGAAGTTCAACTCAACCTACAACACAAGAAGATATAAGTACTTCATCAAATATTATGAAAACTTGTACTACTGCAACAGGTGGTGGAGTTGGAAAACCATATAACTTTTACTGCTATTTATATAACTTAGGTAACTCAGGAAAATATAGTTTTCAATCAAGTCAAGGATTTGGAACTGATGCTTTTGCAGGGGCAGGAACAGTTATGAATACACACTTTGGTGGTGCAACTTTGCCACAAGCAAGTTTGGTAGATGGCATAAGGGTTACAACAGGAATAGCAGTTGATTTAGCTAGTTTTGATATAAAACTCTATGGAGTAAAACAGATATGAGTAACCTAAGATTAATTAATGAAACTGAAATAACTTCTAGTGTATCTAGTGTTAATGTAACAGATGTCTTTTCAGCAGATTTTGATATTTATAAAATTGTTACTAATGGTTTTGAGGACACAACAAATACACCCAACCTAATGATTAGATTTATAAACTCTAGTGGAAGTGTTATTAGTGCAAGTAATTATGACTATGCCTATTTAAATATGAGAGCTGACGCAAGTTTTCCAGAAAATAGAGCTACTAGTCAAACTTATATTAGAGGGTTTTTTGGTTTTTCAGACCCAACTTATTCACAGGGTAGTGTTAGCTATATATTCAATCCTTATTCATCTAGCAGTTATACTTTTGCTTTATCACAATTTAGTTCATTTCAAACAGCTACAAGAAGTGTAAAAAATATTGGTGTTTTAAAACAAACTGCAAGTATGACAGGATTTCAATTATTTGATATAGATAGCACTGATTTTTCAGAGGGTGTTATAAGAACTTATGGATTGAGAGTTGATAGCTAATGGCAGGACAATTAGTACAAGTAGCAACAGAAACAGTAACAAGTGCAGTTAGTTCTGTTCAATTAATAGGAACAACTACTGATGATGTATATTTAGTTACAGTAATGGGTGCAGAAATGAGTTCATTAGTTGATATACCATTTAGATTTACAGTTAGTGGAACTGCTGATAGTTCAAGTAATTATGGTTATGTAAGTAAAAGATTAGTTGCTAGTACATCTTTTGCTAATATATCTGCTACAAGTCAAGCACAAATGGATATGTCAGTTGCAGTATCTGGTAGTAATGATTTAGCTATGTTTATGATTTACATTTACAATGCAAATAATTCATCTGAATATACATTTTGTACTTTAGAAAGTGTTAATACTTCTGATGGAACTGCAAAAGTTCAAGGGGATATGGGTGGTGGAGTATTAACAGTTAGTCAAGCAACTGATGGAATAGAATTTTTTGACAATGGTGGAAGTGCAAATATAACAAGTGGAACATTTACATTGTACAGGGTGGTTTAAATGAGTGAATATGGATACATACCAGAAGCACCAGAACAAAGTGCATTTAATAATAAAGGAATATTTACACCTAAAGATATTTATAACTTAGATAGAGCAGATAAATGGACACCACAGCTTGGACAATTAGAATTAATTGAAACTCAAACTGCTAGTAATGTTAATTATATAGATTTTACTAATTTACAAGAAAGTACATACAATGTACATTTTGTAACAGTTACTAATGTACAAGCAACAGGAAGTTCAACAAGTGCTTATGTACAATTATTTGAAAGTGGTGTTATAGAAACAGGAAGTGTTTATCAGTATGCTTATCAAGAACAAGATTTAGGAACAGCCACAGTAACAGAAAATAAAAGTACAAGTTCAACAACTATTGGAATAGATTATGATTATGACCCTGCAACACCTAGAAATAATTATTTTTACTTATACAATGCAGGGGATAATTCAAAATATACTTTTGCCACTTGGCATTATGCAGGACTTAACAATGGTGGTTTTGTGTATAAATTTGGGAGTGGAGTTTTGCCACAGACAAGCACAGTTGATGGATTTAGAATACAAAGTTCAAACATACACAATATAGATATTGATAGTGTATCTGTATATGGAATAAGGTACTCATAATGGCTACTGAACTTCAATTTATAAAATCTGCTAGTGGAAGTGGTGTTAGTTCATTATCTGTAACAGATTGTTTTAGTTCACAATATGATGTGTATCAAGTTACTGTAACTAAGTTACAAACAAGTACATCAGCAAATATTGATGTAAGATTTATAGATGAAAGTGGTGTTGTTAGCACTTCAACTTATGATGAGGCAATTTTAATTTTATATTCTAATACAGGATTTGCAGAAATTAGGAGTACAGGAGTAACTTCTATTGGAGGAATTTCTTTTGGCAATGGCTCAACAGTTGGTGCTTCAATTAATATGACTGTGTTTAACCCTAATGACAGTTCTAGTTATACATTTTTGACAGACCAATCTAATGCTTGGACAGGTGTTTTACAGGGATATAAAGGAATTGGAGTAGAAAAAACTGCACAAACAATAACAGGTATTAATTTCTTTCCTAGTTCTGGAACATTGACTGAAATGGAAATAGCAGTATATGGAGTTAAATAATGGCAGGTAGCTTAATAAAAATAGATGAGGAAATAGTTACATCAGCAGTAGCAAGTGTAACTTTAGGTGGTTCTGATTGGGATAGTTCTTATGATGTGTATATGGTTAGATTTAATAATTTTGAAATTGATACAGATAATCAAGCAATTTATTTAAGAGTTACAAAAAGTGGAACTGCTGATACAACTGCAAATTATGATAGAGCTTTTAAAGAACTAAGAGCAGATACAAGTTTTGGTAATGTTTCATCAACTAATGCAACTGCAATAGGTTTAACAACTTTAGGAACAACTGCAAATATACAAGCTAATGGTGTTTTATATTTATTTAACTTTAACAATGCTAGTGAGTATTCTTTTGTAACTTTAGAAACTACACAATATCAATATAGTGGGTTACAAAGAGGTGCACAGGGTGGATTTGTACATACTGTTGCAAGTGCTAGTGATGGAATACAGTTTTATGCAAATAGTGGAAATATAGATAGTGGAACATTCACTTTATATGCTTTAAAGAAGTAATTAAACAAAGTATGATAAGATAGAAAGGATAATTATGGCAACATTAGAAGAACTAACAGTAGTAGCAACTCAAGAAATTGAGGACGCTAAACCAATGTATAAGCAAGTCAATAATGAAAGACTTGAATTTACAGACGCAGATTACGACCAAGCTATTATTGATTTAGCTAATAGTAAGTTTGACCAACAAGAAAATGGTTATAAAACTGCTAGACAAGAAGCTTATGGCTCTATACAAGACCAACTTGATATGCAATATTGGGACGGTGTCAATAGTACTACTACTTGGGCAGACCACATAGCACAAGTCAAAGCCGATAATCACAAACCAGAGTAATGAAACTTAACGTCAT
>BCSF01000128.1_pt1 | contig 33753 bp, 62 predicted proteins | sample 1016431 | NCBI WGS metagenome assembly BCSF01 (sample SAMD00045685;SAMD00045686;SAMD00045687;SAMD00045688;SAMD00045689;SAMD00045690;SAMD00045691;SAMD00045692;SAMD00045684;SAMD00045690;SAMD00045691;SAMD00045692;SAMD00045684;SAMD00045685;SAMD00045686;SAMD00045687;SAMD00045688;SAMD00045689, study... | reverse complement strand
ATTATAAATCCAACTATTAAACTGATATTCATCAAATAAATCTCTACCAAACCCAGACAGAGATATAGAATCCCCAACTCTTAAGTTCGAAGTATTAGAAAAATCAATATCATCAATAACATTAATAACTCTAAAGTTTACCTTAGATGTATTACCAACGCCGATATAACTAAAAGCAAATTTTTCTTCAATTAAATCTAAACCAAAATCTAAAGGTTTAGTGATATTAGTAACACCAGTAAATTGGTTTACATTTTTTCCAGTATAGTTTATGGTTATGTAATCAGAATTTTTGGGTTTAACCAAAATAGATCCTGAATTGGCAAATCCTACAGTAGAATCAACTAAAATTGTATTGTCAGTCGTACTAACATCTTCTAAAATTCTGGTTTTACCAGAGACTTCAAAATTTCCACTGAATGAAGTACTATCCAAGGAAATTTCATAAAAATTCTTATCTGAAACAGGTCGATATTCTACATTAAAAATAGAAGCACTTACTGTTCCGATACCAGATATTTCCTGGAATAAAAAATTACCTTTAACATCTATAGGATTTCCACCAGAAATTTTCTCCACCAAGATATTCTTAGTTAAGAAATAAGAATTAGAAGATGGTGTTAATGTATAATCTTGTGGTTTTATAATTTCAATATCAGATCCATATAGAATTTTAAATAAAAGTTTATAAGACTGATCAGTTCCTTTTGATGAATATAGATCTTTTATCTTATATGCTACGTTTTCTATCTTTATATTTTCATAAAAATCTCTTGCTTCAAATCCTGGCAAGAACTCATATTTGAAATTTTCAAAAAATTCTACTAAAAATGCGTTGCTTAAGTTACTAACTGTTGCGGAATTAGAGTGTTCTGCAGCATTTGTTGATGAGAATACTGCAAATTCTGGATTTGATAATGAAGATAACTCTTCAATTCCACTAAATCCTCTAACACAATTTTGAAAAGAAGTTTCAGTTTTTGATGTATATGTAATAATCTCATCGTCTATCTTCAACAGACCATATGAATCTGGCCAACCTTTAGTTGAAGTTACACTTATTGTAGTATCAAACGTTAAAATATCAGAAGTAAGTGTCGTTTCAGATATTAAATCAACTCTATTAAATTTCTTAGAATTTTTATATAAATCTATATTCGAGATGATGTCAATTGGACCACCCTGAGATTCGAGTGATTTATAATATTGGCCAAGAAATTCCACTAAGAGTGGAGACTCTACGGTTAAAAATTCGGGAATTTGCGATTCTAAGATAGAATCGATTTTGACTCTTTTAATTTCTGACATCTTATCTTGTATACTTTCCGTTTAGATAGCTTGATGTAGTTACATATTGTGTTGCAGAAGAATTTTCACCAGAACTGACAACATCTTCTACTGTATTTACCACAGAATTTTGAACGTCTAATTGCAAATACAAATCCTGAAGTCCAATAATATCATTAGACTCTGGGATTGCTTGGACTTCAATAAATCCATTATTTAAAACAGCTGATGTTATATTAACAACATCGAGTCTTATATCACCTCTAATATAGTCAATTGTTCCTGCGTTATTCTTTGTGATGATTGGAACGTTATTTTCCAACTTAAAGAAAACAATAGTGCCCACCGATTTATTTGTTGAAGAAGGTTTATCTGTCATATAAAGAACATCAGCAACACCTTCAACTAAGAATCCAGTAGACTTTACAGAATATCCAGCATCGTTAACATGTATTCTGTTTCCAAAACAAAGTTCATAAGTCGCAAATGTATTCAATTCAGGATTCAAATCCCTTCTCATCTTAACTTTTGTAATATTAGATGTAATAGACTTATTACAATCATCAATTAAACCAACCGCTTTACTATACTTAAATCTACCTCCAAAACTGTTGACATCTTTGGAATTAGCATATTCCGTTAAAGTATCAATGACTTTTGTTCTTACAACTTCTGGATTACTCGTTTGGTTTGCATTATAATAAACAGCAGATTCTAACTCAATGTAGAGATAAGAGAGGTCTATAATCTGTGGTCTAATTCCAGCTATTGAATATTTTCTAATTGTGCTTAATATTGTTTGTTTTGTAACCTCGGATAAAAATGTTCCATTTCTTGGTTTAATGGATATAAAGACTTTACCATACTCTGGTGGATCTAACTCATCTCCCCCGTAGGCGTTGACAGATTCGACGTTGGGGTAAATGGTCGGAATGAGAGATTTGTAGTCGTTAGAGGTGACGGCACGGTACTGTGAGGCGTATACTTTAGGTGCAAAGTATTTGATTGAGTCAATAGATTCAATTTCATCTCCACTTTCAGATTTAGACTGAGTGATTAGTAGAGAAATGCCCGAAGTAACATCGAATAAATTATTATCCTTTAATCTTCCAGAGAATGTAAAATTAGTTGCTCCATTACCAGAAGTTCCATTTGTGACAATATATGTAACTTCTATCCTACTACCATTGGATGGTTTTTTACCAATAATATCATCGCCAAATCTTATTTCATATTTTGATTCTTCAACTTCTTGAATTAAGAATATTCTGGAATCTTTTCCAATATCCAATATATTATCATATGCAGAGTAAACTTCGGTTACAGAATTGGTTACCTTAACTCGGATTGAAGTTGTATCTACATTTACGTTTGGTATTACAAATCTCTGATTGGTTTGTGATTCATCTACTACAAATGTGCTTGTTAAGAATATACCTTCATAAATTGGAAGATTATCAAAAATAGCAGTTCCATCACTATTAACAGGTGTTGTAATATCTTCTGGTATAGAAAAAATATAATTACCGTCTGTAACAGCTCCAAGAGCAACTTGTCCAGCCAACAGTTTTACAGTCCTAGCGTCTGTTCCGCTCATATCAACGGTAAAACTTACATTTGCTCTGGAAGACCGTTTCGATCTTGGAAGATACCCAATATTTCTAGCAAGTGAAACTACGTTTTCTCTAAGAGTGGCACTTTCTAGAAATACTTCATTAACTGCCATATTTGTATTGTAGGCAGTTAAGTAACTATTATAAGCAAGTAAATCTATTAAAACAGAAAAGTTAGATCCCTCAAAATCAAAATCAGTAAAATTTTGATTGACACGCAGATAATCTTTGATCTGGGTTCTTAGATCATTAAAGTCTAAATTTGTAAATTGATTGAAGGACATTAGACTCTAGTTGGTTGGAGTATGAATTCTACAGTTTGAGCAGGAATAGAAATTCCTATTATGTTATATGAAATTCTTATATTCAAATCATTAGAATCTTCAGGATAAGTTACTTGAACTGTCTGCACCGAGATTCTAGGTTCATAATTTGATAATAATGTTTTGATGTCAAGTTCTAAATTGATTGCAGTTTCTTGACTTTGCAACTCAAACATGGAATCTTCCACTTCAGATCCCAACAACCTATTATAAAATCTCTCTCCACTTCTAGTTCTAACTAGATTGATGACAGATTTTTTAATGGCATCAGCGTCAGTAATCGCAAGAATATCATTAGTTACAGGATTCCTCACAAAAGAGAGACTGATATCTTTAAATTTGCGAGAAATCCTAATCATTACTCAAACTAAGGGTATTTATTATATGTATAAGACATTTTCACCACTTTTTTCCGTAAGTGGGTTCAGTACCATACTCCCAGTCATCATAATCTTGATCATTACGAATTTTTTCATGCAATTCAGTCTGTCTTTTTAGATCATTGATGTGATCATGGGCGACTTCCCTTAGCATATTGAGATATTTGTCCGATTTTGGATCAGTAATAAGGGTCATTCCAGAGTCAATAAAGTCTTGACCCTGATCTGGTATTGGATTGACTGACATTTTTAGCTCCTGATTGTAAAAATCAGAACTTTTTACGGGGTTGCTATCCCGAAATGTCATTCTTCTTTTCTTAAATCGTCAAGTTGTTCTTCCATAGACAATTCTTTCAAATGAGGCATGTAATTTAAAGCAACATTGTATAATTGTTTCTCAACATCATACAAATATTTCTCAGAAACGCCGTCACTTCCTTTTTTATGTGTATCTGGCTTGTTATTTGGGTCCATTACTCCGTTTCATCCTCTTTTTTTATATATTTAATATCTTCACCCAGTACTTCTTCTAGATATTCTTCTGTCCAGTAACTATAATAGTTAGTTTCAGACAATTTTTTCCTAAAAGAACTTAATTTTTTCTTAGATTGACACAAAATTAAGTTGTAATGGTCATTATTTGTCTTCACTTCGTTTATAAATGTGTCTCTTGTCGAGACATCATCAAAAAATTTATAATATGGGTACTTTTTATTGTAAAAATTGACCCATTTTTCAACTTGATTGGGTCTCCAAAAGTCTTCAATAATAAAAACGATGACATCATACCCAGATTTAGGTACAATGCCATCGATTGTTGTTTCTACAATTAAAGTATTTGAGTTGGAAGCGTAAGGACAGACCGCGAATCCACCCAATTCGGGTCTTTCCTTGGAAACTTGTCGTATCCATTCATGAATATACGCTTCCTTTTCACTCATATCAACCTGCAGCTAGAGGAGAAGCGGGGTTTGCCTTCCTTGGAGCAGCAGTTTTTGCGTTAGCTGCAACATCATAACCAAAAACTTGAGCGTCTTTTGGTGCTTCTGCTGGTGCATCAGCTGCTGATGGTCCTACTTTTGGGGTTGCTTCTGACATTTTCTTAAAAATTAACTTATAATTATTTATCGCCCCTGACCACGATACGGCTTTCTTGCATTATTTCGAGAAGAAGCAGCGTATTTTGTACCATTTCCAGAACCCTGTCGAGTTTTTTTCGGAGTTCCAGAGGTATAACCACTTTTGTTGATACCAGTTTTAGATTTTACTGCCATTTTCAAGCCTCCATAGCGGGTTGTCTTAGGATTTTACCCCAATTAATCAAATTCCACAAGCGTTCGTGGGTGTAACAGATAACAAAGAACAGGACATTAGTGACAATTGTCCACTCTAGTGCATGTTTTGAACTCAAACCAAGGAAAAGACCGACGCAAAACAGAACAAACATTGACCAAAGTCGCCAAGTGAGTGTTTTTGCAATAGATCTGACCTTTGTATCACTCTTATTGATCCTTTGCCAGTTTACCAGGTTCCAAACCCTCTCTTGAATCCAGAAAGATCCGAATCCAAGAGTGTAGGAAAGAATCACAAAGGTGATTCCAAACCCAGCAGTGTAATTCATAGCAAGTGCTGCAACGAAAATACCGATTGCAACACAAGTTCTGTAGGACAGTGCTTTTACAAATGTTCTTTTTTTACTATCCTTGTAGATAGATCTCGTCATTTTTTAGTACCTCATAATTAATGGTTGTTTTTTCGCGCCGAAATTGACATTTAAAACGCGCCGAAACAGTCCTAGAAGGGATCAGAAGACCCCTATCAGATCACGCGAGTCTTCTCGTGTCCAACACGAATCTTTGGATCACACCAGATCTCAAAACCTTCCTTCTTAGCATCGAGACAGAAGGATACGTCTTCACCGCACATATCTTGAACTTCACCAGAATCAAAGACTTGCATCTGAGGAGCAAACCAAGGATAAGTGAGAGATTCGAAGACACCCTTCTTAATCAGAACCCAACCGAAACCAGTGTAGTCAACAGTGAAAGGCTTACGACGTTTCTGCATCGTCTCACCAGTTTCATGGTTCATGACACCACCGTTGTTCTTGAAGTCATCTTCTTCCAACCAGTGTGCAACAGACGTGGTGTGACCATCTTCGGTCATATACCAACCAGCTGCAATATCTTTGTCCATTGCAACTAGACGATAGAAAGCTTCGGTACTGAAGACAATATCATTATCGATCCAGAGTTGGTAATCATACTTGAGTTTACCATCCCAGGGAACTTGTTTTGGTCCACGAAGAACATTTGCACCAAGACACTTGCAACGTGCAAAGTTCACCATAGAACTATAATCTTGAGAAATCTGAATTGCAGCACCGTTTTGAACAAGGTCAAAACACAACTGAACAAAGTTCTTCAAGAAGGTATAAGAACACCCACGACCAGGCATACAAAAGACGATTGACTTACCTCGTACCATCTCTTTTGCAGCTTGAAGATCAAACTCTTCAGTGTTCTTTTTAGGGGTGGGTGCGTTTGCTTTAATTGTAAATCCTTTAGACATAAAATTAGAATTGCGACATTACTATTCTACCACCACAAATCAAATCATGCAATGGTTCTGGGGTATTTAGACAGTGTTTAGATACATTCCTCTTCGACTTTTACCAATAAATCCTCTATCTCATTTCTGAGAGAATCATTGATAACCAAGATCTTATCTGTATGTAAACGATATTGAAGACAATCGATTAATAAATCTTTTTCTTGATAATCAAACTTGAGTTGCATTTATTTTAAATCCCATCATGTTCAAAAATTATATATGAGTTTTGATTATTCAGACTCTTGTGTTACCTTAGGTTTTCTTGGTTTTCGAGTTCTTTTAGGTTTAGGTTTTGAATTTAATTTTGGTAACGGTTTAGATTTTTTAGTAACTGATATATTGAAATGAGATAAAGCTCGTTTAATCTTATCAGCATTTATCCTATTTTGAGTTGTTTCATTATGCATCATATCAGCAATCAACTCAGCATTAGAATCAAATCGTTTTTGATTATCTAACCACAACTCTTGAATATTCATAGAACCATCTAATAGACGTTCATTCCTATCAATTGCTGCAGCCATTCTTTCAAAATGATCTTCAATTCCATCATAACTGTGATCGATGATATCGTCAAATAAATCGATACCACTGAAAAACTCTTTTATCTCTCGCACAATTCCAACTCCATTAATATAGATTGGAAAGTTCTTAGCAAAAAAGTTTTGACATTCCTTTTCAGAAAAGCCCGGCGTGTTTTCAAAAAACATCGTACCGTTTATAATCTCAACGCCGACTTTTTCCATAGTAGGCATTAACTTAGTATTATAATTACTACCTACCGTATCAGTGTCTTTATTAAAGTTACTTATATTCAATAACTCAAAATCTCTATCCTTAAACAGTTTATACCCTGCATTAAAACTTTCCTTTAAATGATCAGGTATTGGTGTTATCCGTTTATAATCCTTGGGACCAACTAATGCAGGTGTATCTAAATTAAAACTAATATCGCCAAGATAATTATAACTCTTAGATAACAAATAAGATACGGACATAACCTTATGCAGTTTAGTATCCGAATTTAAACATAACCATCTATTTGATATCTCTTTTTTCTTACAAGGTTTTAACTTTTCGGATAACGTTGAATTTAATATCGTATCCATATACAGGTTAGGTAGATCAAACTGTCTCCAAAAACCTATATTCCAAGAAAAAATAATGAAATTTTGTTCAGGATGATTATTACAAAACTCTGTTAAACTTGCAATATCAAAGTTATCAAATTTATCAATGATATTATCTGCAAGGTTTAGAATAACTACCTTACTCTGAAATTCAATATTGTTTAAATCCTCAAAGGAAGAACCATCTCCATAAGGACAGAAAAGTAATTGATAACATTCTACTTCTTCATTAGTAGTGTAGTTATCAAAGAAATGTTCTAAGGTATTGTTAAATGGTATTCCGCCACTACGAAACGATGATAAAGTCTTTACTTCCATTGTTATTCATCTTCCTTGGCGGTATTTATGGCCACGAAAAAAATTTTCATACCTATTAAACCTTATAGGTGATTCTGGCCACGAAAAAAATTTTGAAATGCGTTGAATATTTCGAGCGCTTATTGGGTTCGTTATAGATTAGGGAAGTTAGCGTTTTTTTAATCGCACCGCGCCCCACCGCTACACATAAGACCGCACAATTAACTGCTCAAACTGTAAGTGTCTTAAGTTGCTCTAACTGTGTTCGTGTATGGTGTAATCGTGTTCGTGAAATAACCCTCCAAAAGTATTATAAACTCTCGGAGGGTTTCTGTCAACTACCTCAGACGATTGATGCTTGAGGTGTGCTCTGACCCTGACGATTAGTGTTAGTGCGAAGACCCTTAGTTTGTGTCATTACGAGCAGCGAACGCTTCGGTGCTTTAGTTGGAAGTTTGGTGTACTTAATTTGTCCGAGAGTGTCAGCAATCTCAAGGTCGAGTTTGGTAGCAGTTCCGAAGTTGATGTTGGTCATGAGAAAGTAGCGAAGTGTCAGAGAGTTTGTGAGATCAACCGAGACGCATTGAGGAGAAGAAAGGCACAACGGAAAGACCCTGGACAGTGTTCATTTGGACGAACCAATCGAAGTCCTTTTGAAACACTTTATCACCAGATTCTCCGTGCTCTGAGAGAATAGCATTCAGACGAGATTTGGTGGTGTTAGTCTGCCAACCTCCATCAAACAGTCGGATGAAAGTATCACCGACCTCGGCAATCTTGTTACCGTGGAGACGAACAATAGAGACGTTTTCTTCCTCGTTAAAGTGAACAGAAGTGTTAGCAGATTGCCAGTTCTCATTGTTAGAAATGGCGGTGTTCATCTGCTGTTCGATCTTACGCATGAGAGGTGAGAAGTGCTGTTCCTTTGACTCTCTTAATATACACGGATCCGAAGGTCTCGGCGTATACTGTGTGACACTTATTGAACTGGTTCAGAAGCATTGACTTTTGTCATAATCCATGGTAAGCACTCTAAGGGTCTCTGAGTTACTGTTACTTAAGCACCCTACAGTTCTTTAAGCTCTCTGTCCCTTATGAACCCTTACAGAGTTATTTTACACTGTATGAGTTTGCTATGGCAACTCCTCACAAGTTCTCGGAAATCTTATGTGTGGGATTCAGAGATTTGTGTCGGGGGTTTATTGCCAGAAACGCGAGGATGTGATAGCATGCCCGCTAAGATAACAAGGTCTCAGAGCATTTATAGAGAGCGAAACAATTCACGCTGCTATATTTTTTAATACATTTTTAATTGATTAAAAATAAGCACTCCTGAGCAACTTCGGGGGTATTTGTGAGTTACTCAGGAGCAACTTAAGGGTCATAAAAGTCCAATTCAACTCCAGCAGATTCATCGTCATAAGCATCAGAATCCCCCTCTAATTGTTCTTGGAGTTCTTGATAAAAATCGAATGAATCTTCCTCCATCATTTGCTCCTCTTAGTTAGGTATTCTCCAAGGTTTTCGACATAAACCTCATTGACATTTTCCTTACCTTCGAGTTCCAGAAGTTCCCTCCAATTCCACTCTTTAGGACTTACACAGTTAGATGCATCAACCGTGAAATCCAGAGTAACTCGATAGCGTGTAACTTTGTTGTTGATTGTTTGCATTGGTGAGTCCTTAATGTGGGTGAGTTAGTGACTATGATATTTTATAATTTTTTCCTTCTAGGGGCAATCATCTCCCCATAGTTTTTGTTGATTCGCTGATCATGTAACCAACGATAATAGTCGATGACCTCATCATAAAGATCCCATCTTTTACGAGGGTTGATAGTATTAACCCAATTTGTTGAATAATCGTTCACTGTAGAATTGTGCATTTTGGTTTCATTAAATTGGGGAACATTATCGGTCCCTCGTCTATTATAACATCAAAGTTGATTATAATCAAAGTACCTCAAAGTGCCATTCTCAATATCACTCAGACACTTCAGAAGTTCATGTCCATTCGAGCAAAACTGATCCATGTAAGTGATGTAGAATTGTTTTTGAGTCATGATGAAAAAAGCGCGTTCGGTGTAACAGAAAGATTCAGAGATTAGTGGGTGTCTTTATAGCGCATCCCATTCTATTTCGTTTTTATTCTTCTATCAAATGTGGGTAGTATTCTTTCACCTCTTCGAGCAATTCTGCGTCTGAATACTTATCATAACTCTCACTCATATTATCATAAAGAATCGCCATCATTGTTTTGATGTCCATATCATCCAAGATCTGTTGAATCATGGTGTCTTGAAGTTCAGAACGGTTCATGAGTTTGTGTTAGTTAGAATGAACAAGTTGAGCAGGAGATCCACAAGAACGGTAGAAGTCTACCATATTCTTTGCTTCTTCAATCGTCTTGAATTGTTGTTCCCTCCACTCGCAATCGTTGTAGGGAGTTTGATAACGAACAGTGAACATAAGTGTCAACGAGGGCGGATAACTTCAGATGCATTGTATAAAGCATCAGAGGTGAATTGTCTTGCGTCAGTATTAGTCCAGAGAAGAACACCGACACCGAGAAGTAACAAAACTTTCACTTGATTTGCAAAATAGTTAGCAGAACGTTTCTTGGTGAGTGACTTAATCATCAGAAAGGATTCGTCCAGTTGTTTGCTTGATAGTTGGAAACATAACCCTCTTTGTTAAGCATATCAACAAAGTTGTTCCAATACTCACGTTTGGCAATTACATCACCTTTGAGCGACTTATCCTGAAGAGTTGCACACTTCCAGTTGTAACGAAACTGATCGAGAACTTGTGCTTTAGTGTGACGCATGAGTTGTTGTGAATGAAGGGACAAAAGTTGAACTCAGTTGTTTTCAGTCAGACGATAGATCGTGGAGATCTTTGCATCAATCGAATCAGCAATGTTTGATTCCTCATCACCATAATCAGCGTAATCTTTCATTGCGGAACAGATAGCATCCCACTCAACATCGGTGAAGAGTTGTTTGTAGATTGCGGCGGAAGTTGCTTGAGAGTCGAGCATCTGTGAGTTGTGTTCCTTTGACTCTTATAGAATACACGAGAACCATGGTCTCGGCGGATTTAGTGGACAGTCCTTCAACCGTCCCCTTTTGCTTCACTTATACTTGGCACATACGTCATCATAAGATGCTCCGACAGGAACTTGATTGCAGAACCTTTCCATCTTTGAATCTTGCATAGTAGAGACAGCACGAATAGCAGTGATCCCGATATTTGCACCGAGAATGACAACACCAGCAACAAGAATGATACGCATAATTCAGTTAGAATAACGGTTGATAATTCCATCCCAAGCATAACGACCTTGGGACTGATTAAAACGCTTTCGATCAAGCATTTCATCATAATCATCGGGAGACATTACATCATCCCAATCACCATCAAATGCCTCATCGGCAGAGTAGCGATCAGTGTAGGAAGTGTGAATCATTTCAGTTAGCGAGAAGGTCCATGTTCAGGTTGTTGATGCACTGAACACCGCAGTAGTATGCATCGAGAAAGTTATCGAAACAATCGACAAAAGCATTCTCAGAAGAGAGCACATTTCCACTCTCGTGATAAGCAGTCACAGTGCGGTGATAAACAGCAAAGTGATCAACCCATTCGCCATCCAAATCGACGGCAGTATGCTTAATCGAGATGGAGTCATTCTCCTTGAAACGATAGACAGAAGCAGAACGCATGTGAAGAGCAGTCAACTCGCTGCCCCAGTATGCTTCTGCCTTCCAACCTTGAGAGAAAAGAGTCATTCGAGTTGCGTTGTTTTCCATGATCCTATAATTGCACAGAATCTAGGGGTTTGGCGCATTTAGTGGACAGCGCCTCAACTGTCCATATTCTCTTCACCTTCCCAAGAAACTTCCTCTAGATTCAGTTCACCATCAACACAAAATTCATCGAGAAGATAATCAACAGTGACTTCCATAACAGAAGCAATCATCTCAAGTTGCAAGAATGAATCTAACTCCATCTCATAATGTTCAGTCTCCACGGTGTTAGTCAGCATGTCGATGTTGGTGTTGTCGTTGTTCATCATGTTCACCAGAAAATAATAGTTGCAGAGTTGCCGAGTTTGTTTTGCTCATTCACAATTTCTTCTGCATGAGCATAAGTTTTGACGGAAATGTATCGTGCTCGACCTCTAGTTTCGGGGAACAATCCTTGATGGTCGATGATACGAACGGTGTTAGAATGTTTCACCAGATGTTAGTCCAACGAGTGTGATTTGCTTTGGAAAGTCTTCCCTCTTTGAGCATGTTGTCACATACTCTAACAAAGACTTGAAACTTTTCCTCTCGGGTGAGAGTATCTGCTCCGTTGCATTGTTTCATCACACGGAGCATTTGTGCTTTGTTAGTAATCATTTTGATTCAGAAGTGTGATTCGGAAGTGTCAAGTTTGTCAGACCATTCTGCGATAGCATTGTAACACTTAGTGCGGGATTCTTCCTCATCTCCAAAGTCACTCAAGAACTGAAAAGCATACTTGATTCGTGTTTCAGGTTGAGACAAAATGCGATCCAGTTCTTGTTTCGCAGTTTTCTTTTCTTCTTGCATTTTCTGATAGTTTGCGTTGTAGGCAAACATCTCACGATCAACGAAAGATGTAGTGTAGTAAGGGTGCATTAGTGGTGCAATTCCTTTGACTCTTTAATAATACACGAGAACAGGCGCTTCGGCGGATTAAGTGGACACTTCGCTCAACTGTCCACCCTTCCTATCTTTCTCTGCTCCTATGTTGTTAATCTGTCTCAGGAGTTCATACTTAACCCCATAAAGTTTCCCACACATATAATTCTCATAGGGATTACCTTTCAGGAGTTCGAGCAAGTTATCAACCTGAATGTGTGCAAGCAAAAGTTTAGTTTCTTCATTCATCCGAAACGCTCCATGAAATCTTTGAGTGTAAAAAATTCATCGTCGGTTGAAGTTTCCTCCAGCAAATCATCATCACTAAAACATTCAAGTTTTAGACGATATTCTTCTGGAGTTAGATCATCAGGATCATAATCATCGTGGCAGAGATATTCCCACTCTGCCACAAGTGCATCAATTAGTTGCTCTCTAGTGTAGTTCATCGCATGTAAAGAAATGAACCGTAAGCATCACAAATGTGAGGATATTCTACCAGTTGGTCAATATAATAACGAATGCCCTGAGCAGGTGCTTTCCAGGATGCCGGTTTGTAACAAGCACCAGTAGCATTTTCTACAAACATCCAAACAGAATTGCCACGTTGACGCTCACCACCTACCATCATATATTGCACAATTTTGATATATTTACGACCAACTTCTACTTCAAGTTGATGATAAACAGACCGACCAGATTCAATGCAATTAACTTTCCACTCATTGTTCAATACTTCGATGAGACTATCAACCAGAAATTCAGATTTAGTTTGGTTCAGAATAGCAGACATTTGTTCGTTTTGTTGTTGGTGAAGAAGTTGTTTAATAGTGGACATCAGCACGCCATCCCGAGAGCACCTTGAAACTGAGGAATCTCATTGAAACCAGTTACTTCATAACCGTAACCTTCAACCCGAGAATCTACCTCACGTTGGAAGTCTTTCTTGTTAATCAGAGACTTAGATTGCGTGGAGTTCATGAAAGTCACAATCTTAATCATGCGAGACTCGCTAACACTACCATCGTAAAACTTGACGGGGTAGAAGTCAACAACCATGTTACCATCTTTGGAGGTGAGTTGCATTTGAGGTCGATTCCTTTGACTCTTTAATAATACACGGGATTGACCCCCGTGGCGGGTTTAGTGGACAGTTCTTCCAACTGTCACATTGCTCCTACTCCTCGCAATTCTCCATCAATACAATCAAAAATCTCAGTGTAAATGTGATCGTAATCGTCTAGACTATTGATAACTTTATTTGCAACTTCTTCTGAAACATTATACTCACCATCAGGAAAATCAATTACATCATCTTTAGTAAAGATCCATGCAGCAACTGGTGCATCTGCCCCATGATAATTGATAAGTTGATCGACAGATTTGCGGAGTTCGAGAAGAGTGCGAGTCATGAGTTTCAGTTAAGAATGTGACGATAATCGATGGACTTGATACACCAACCTGAAGCAGTTGTTACTTCATCAACTAAATCATCTTCATCATCTGCTTCCCAAAATGTGCCGATGTAATCTTCATAAACTTCCTGTTGCATTGTTGGTGACAACTCAAAGTTATCATCTTCAAAATCGAATGTGATTTCAGTGATTTGGAATTGCATGATTAGTTCCAGTTGATGTAAGTATTGTCGGGATTTATCCCGTATTGTTCACACCTATACTCATAGGCGATTCGCTTCAACTGTTCAATGTCATAATGTTCGATTGATTGAAGAATAGAACGTCGCAGTTGTTTAGTTTGAGTGTCGTCTGAAATGAGTGTCATGGTAGCAATTTAACGTCGATTTCTTTCCAATTAGGATAGCGATTCATTGCATAATTTGTCAACCTTGTGTTATGTGCTTTGATGCCCTTTTGTGTCTTTGGACGTGTGGGCATTGTTCGCAAAAATGATAACGTACCCTCTTCAGTTGTAACTGAGATTGAATAAGTTGCTGTTGTTGTTTGCATCAATCAACCTCCGAACATGTCGTCGAAAAGTTGTTGAGAATCACGATCGATTTCTTCACGGTGTTCTTGCACCCAACGCTCATGATCTTCCATACGTTTGATTGCTTGATCGCGGGTCAATCCGTCATGCATGATAACATTTCCGTTTGGCAGTCGATGAAGCATTGCGAGTGATGAATCCCTTTGACTCTTATAGTATTGCACCTTACAGACGATTCTGGCGCCTCTGGTGGACAGCACGGCGACTGTCACCAGGACTTCCGTGCGGTGAAGTTTCTGAAACTAAACTCTCGACGATTGATGAGTTTGAATGTACCAAACTCATTGGTCATAACATAACCCTCATGGTCACATTCTTCACCAGCAAAGTAACACTCAATCTCTTCATCGGCAGACATACCTTCCATCATCAAATGTTTGATGTGAATAATAAGTTCATAAAGAAAAGTTAGTCTCTTACCCATACCTGCATGGGACAAACTTTTCTCTTCACGGATACACTTATTGACTGCAACTTTCAGTTCTTGTCCTCTCTTTCCCTCAGGAAATCGAACAAAATTGCTAACCAGATCTGCAAAAGCAAGAAGGTGATTAACCCTACGGCGACGGGAGGTAATGGTTGCATTGGTGTTCAAAAAATGAGTCTTATCTTGCTGAAATGGTTTCTCTTTTACACGAGCAGAATATATTTCTGGTGGTGCAACATCGAAAGGAAAGTCAAAGCGAACTTCTGCATCTTTGATAGTCTCACCAACATAATGAGTGTGTGCAGCGAAGATGATAGATTCTGGGTGAACCTTTTGAATCATCTTGTAAGTAATTGTGTTGGGTGTAAATGTATTTCCACCACCCCAACCAATAAAATCACCCTGATAGATTCCTTTGACTTTAGGTAGACATTCAAAACACATATGTAGGATGGATGCTACATTGGGAATGTGTCCATGATTGTTCTCAATATCTGCGTGGTTATAGTTAATCTTAATCTTCTTCTTATTGAATACACTTTTCGTACCCACAAAGAACCTACCGTTCTCAGGATTGATGCCCCAAACTATAGCGGGAGCACCGTCATATTTGACAGAAACGGTAGAGTTTTTTTCCCGCAGAAAGTTAAGCATCTGTCGGAAACTATCCCGACCCTCAAGTAGAGAATCCTCGGGATGTTCTAAGTGAGTGTTCTTTTTCATACTAGTATCATTGCACAAAAAAACTCCCCTGTCAAGGGGAGTGTGCAGGTTATTCAACTGTCATAGTTTACTCTATAACCTGCTTCGATTGTGTTTAGTGTTTCATATGGAGCAAGTTTCATTAACATTAACTTGCATTTGGAATCTTCTCTCGATCCTTCAGGAACATTTTCAACATAGAGAAGCATTGCTTTATAGAGTGTAGAACACTCATCTCCACAAAATTCAACCATGATTAAGTAGTGAACTGTTCAACAATACAAGACTCTGCATCTTCTGCGAGAGCATATGTTGGTGCTTTGAGGATATTCTCTCGAAGACGATTGTAATAGTCGTCATTCAATCCATCATCTTCAGTAGCAATCAAATCAAAACATTCATCATCATTTTCTGCAACAACCACCCACATTCCACCATACTCAGAACGAGGAAATGGGATGAAGTGGTCAACAGTGTAAAGAAACTTTTGCGTCATTTGTGGTAGTAAATTACTCCTTAATTGTAATAGTTGTGTTTGTTTTTGTCAATGATTACCAACCTCGATCATTCAACCAGTCGGCAAGTTTCCAACTAGACCAACCAATAAGACCACCAATAATCCAAGCAAGTATTCCAACTGGCATCATAAAACAACCAACAATAAATGCACCGATTCCGATAACAAAACCGATGCCAGCAACACCAGCACTCACTGAATCTTCTGCGATTGGAGTATCATCCCGAGTTGTTGGAGTGTAAGAATCCCAATCCAAAGATTCACGGACATTGATACCATAAACACCAATGATTCTGAACCCAGGAATGCCATCACGTTTTGAACGAACTTGTGCTTCAGCACCAGACATGTTCAAACTTTCAACAACATCAGTGTTGATAAGTTCGTTGTTAGCAGTCCACTTTACTTCAAACTTACTCATGATAGAAACACATCATTAAAGGATTGTGGTTGACTTTCATCGCAGAATATGGAGTTGTATCCTCCAATTCTACCGAATTTCCACACTTGGTGGAGTTAATAGGGGCGCAATAGCATTTCTTTTTTGCATCGTAGAATCCCCAGATACACCGACTCGGATCGCCACCATTGTAATTAAACCCGCGATCATATACAGTCCAGATAGAATACACATTACGCTTAAAAGGTAACGTCTCGTATCTGTAACCGTCTGGAGGTGTGTGTGGGAAAGATGTTTCGATTTCTCGTAAGATTTCATCGGGGACATCATTCATCGCTCCACTTTCCAATCGTCGTTACCTCTTGCAGGAACCCAAAAGTAGTAAGATTTATTCAGCGACTGAAGGTAAAACCATTTTTCACCTTCATGTTCACGAACAGTTTCCACAACACAAGTGTGAAACAAATCCATCTCATTAGCAAAGCGATTCTTCGCTTTACGAGACAGGGGAGTGACACAAACTCGTTTGGTTTTGGTAGTCATGAATTAACCTCTCGACTTAATTAAGATAATGCATTTAGCAGGGGATTGGCGTGATCGGTGTCCAGTTCTTTCGACTGTCCACCACGTCCCCGAGAACCCTTGCCACCACTAGGGTGCAATAGTTGTTTATTTTGATTTTTCTTTGATTTTGGTTTGGCAGGTGGTTTGGGTCGTTTCTGCGAAGGAGATTTCCCTTTTTTGTATTTTTCTACTTTATTCATAGCACTTTGGAAAGTGCGTGATACATCACTCAGCACACTTCCATTGTGAATGATAACCCATTCTTTGTCACCGATGACAGGAATCACCGCCCACATTCCATCGGGAGAGACATAATCTCTCACACATTTTGGATCAAGTAGTGTAGAGTTTTGGTTGTAATACTTTTGATTCATCGACGAATCTCACTGATAGCAGGTTGACCTTGATTGAAGACGGTATCAACAACCGCCTGAACTTTACGAGAGGTAGAGATACCTACAGAGTCATAAACAGGGACACAGACCAATCCAAAGGTCTTAGACTTGTCACCCAGACGGATAACACGTCCGATAGATTGCGAAATGCCAATGTAATCCATGTTGCGGAGGAAGATAACACTTTCCAGTCCGTTGACGTTGATACCTTCGGACAGGATGGAGTGGTGAAGAACCACAAACTTCTTGTTAGGATCTTTGCCCCATGCATTTAGAGTGTCAAAGAATACCTCACGGTTCACCTTTTGACCATCAATAATTGCACCAGTCTTGGAGGTAATAGTCATCCAAGAGTAACCACGAGATGCAATATCTTTGCAGAAGTCAGAGTCACCCAGAAGACCAATGATCTGTTTAGTAGTTCTAGCACAGACCAAAACTTTGTCTACACTTTGGTCATCAATCGTCTCCATCAGGAAGTCACTATCACGCGACCAGATCTTGAACTTATCCTGCACCATTCCGAGTTGTTTGACAACAACTTTAGGAGGAAGAATGTAACCCTGTTCAACCAACTCAGGTGCAGGAATGTTGCAGATAACCTGACCATAAACCTCAGGCATGTTCATCCCAGGTTTGCTGATAGTCAGAGAATGTTTGGGAGTTGCAGTGAAGAAGAAACAACGATCTGATTCATTGGAGAAGAACTCAGTCGCAGGGAAAAAGTTCCTCTTAACACTGTTATGTGCCTCATCAAAGTAGATCGTATTGACTTCAATATCCGACTGACGGATACGATCCAAAGAGTTGTAAGTAGTGAAGATAATCACATTCTCACCTGCACTGCGGGCAGTGTTAGCGAACAGTGCAATCTTCTCAGGATTAGTAGTAGAGAAGTGATGAGTCTCACCACTGTGGACATGCATCACATGAGTATATTTGGTATCAACAAACTCCAGAAACTCTGCGGAGAGTTGTTCAGCAAGAAGGATGCGGGGTGCTACAACAACGGTGGTCATTCCGTTGTCAATATGTTTGCAGTTCTCGATAAGATCGTAGATCATAGTGATAGTCTTACCACCACCAGTAGGTACAATGATCTGACCTTTATCGTATGCGAGCATTGCATTGGTCGCACGGATTTGGTTAGGACGGAGTTGCATTAACCTCGTTTCAATAAAATAATAATAACCCCTCACCAGTTGCCTGGCAAGGGGTTTCAGATAAGGACTCCTTATCAAACGAGATAGTTTGATTCGTAGTCAATCAGTTCAGAAGGAATGAGGTCTTCGAATACATCTCGGACTGCACCTTTCTCTGGATGGAATAGAACAATACCGAGGTGATCGTACTTCAAATGAGTAGCAACGTGGATGATGAATTGACCATCTTTGTTCTCAGTCAGTTGACTGAGTTTGTTGTTCTCATCAGGAGTAACTTCGATAGTCTGACAACACATAAGGAAGAGAGTCTTGAACTTGTCTAGATCTGTCAACCAAACATCTGCGTTGTCATATATCATCCTTGCAACAAATTGGGGAGACATACAGTGATCTTTAGTAGTCTTATTTCCCTTGCGTTTTGCAGACATTGCTGCAACACTGATGTAACCCGTTTTGTTAGGTTCTCCTGCACAAAATACCTGATCGTACAGAAGTCTAGTCATTGCACGTTGTTGATGACTATTTGCATTTTTCCAGAAAGGTAGAACACCTTTCATCGCATGAAATGCAATCAGTGCAAAATCTTCCCACTTCATGCCCACTCCTCCATGTTGTCTTTGGAGTCAATCTGAGGAGTAAAGAAGAAAGTACAATCTTCGACAGGATTGTATTTACCTGCACGATAGTCGTCAGCAATCTTCAGACACTTCTCCAACATTTCAGACATCATCTTGGTCTTCTTATAGTCACGGACTTTAGGAAGTTTTGCAGAAGTCTGATCGTTGATAGATGCAACAACTCCGACCTTCTTCACATCTTTGTGTTGAAGAAGAGTGCAAACATCAAAGAAACAACGTTGGTCATAGTCAATGTCACGAACACCACCAGGACCAGAACCACCTTTGAAAGTCTTGTTCAGGTACGCTACATCGTTCACGGGAGTAATCTTAGAACGAGTAGAGAACTCAGTGATCTCAGACTTATACTGACTCACCCAGTTCTTACGGTCTTTGTCACTGTAGGACTTTACAGGAGTGATGATACCGTACTTTGCACGGAGTTTCTCACGAAGATGGGGGAACTCGTTGGTCTTTTGATTGAGACGAGTCAGACGAGCATTGATGGACTTGTCATCATCAATGTCGATAATGTTCTTCTCCACCATGTTAGCGAGAGTGAGAATCACATCGTTTTCAGTACGAGGTGCCTTCACATATTCATCATCTTCGTCGTTCTCGTTCGACTGATAGATCATCAGATCTTCTTCAGTGTCGAACTCAACAACTGCGACAAAAATAGTGTCACGACCAGTCAAATAGTGTGCTTGAAGACGATGTTCACCACACACAAGTTCATAGAGTTCATCATCAATCTGAACAACAACAGGTTGTTCATAAGTGAACAGATAACGTCCCTCATTGATACGATCAACAAAAGTAGTCACAGTCTCCTGGATGAGACCTTCGGCACGTACTTTGTTGGTCAGTTTGTTACCAGTTCGTTGCATGATCTGGTTGAGTTGAATCTCAACGAACTTGACGAAGGTAAGACCTTCACCTTTGGGAATACGGTTTGCAGCAGTAACTAACTCCACCTTTTTGTCAAAGGGGAGATTCATCAGGTTAATCATAATTTGTTCAAGGATTGCGAAGTTTGCACATTGCATAGACTTGTTCCCTATTGGGATCGTTGTCTCGCGGTGAGGGTGAGTTTAAGGTCATCACCTCATTGGACCATCATATCATATCAGAAGTTCTTCAACATTGCAATGGTTTCAGAATCAAACTCTTCACGAATGCCTGCGTCAGGCAACCAATCTTCAGGATTAGTTTCCATCATCGATTCGTAGAGTTCATCGAAATCGTTGTACTCGTAGTTAAATTCGTCGTTCATGGGTGAATCAGTTGAACAAGATCAATATAGGGTGATTTGAGGACCAGGGCAAGGGGTTGACCGATCAGAGATCCTTATCAGTCGATCATGCATTGATAAATCGTGCAAGGTGACCCACATATCGCCCAGGTTTTTCTGCATCTTTAGTCAAATTACTGAGGGAAGAAAGAACAACCCAGTCGCAAACTTTGACCTTAGGTAACACTGAACATTTGTACAAAAACTTACAATTTTCACCGATAGTTGCTCTGCCTGCAAAGTCAACCCTCGGCGAAGTTATGGTGTTTCTGCCTACAGTTACGTCATGTCCCAGAGCAGTAGTCATTGCAATGTAACAGTGATCTCCTATAACACAGTTCCAAGAGATAATGGCACCAAGACCAACAAAACACCCTTTCCCAATCTTTACATTAGGAAATACGTGGGCGTTGTCGTCTATGTAAGTTACACAATCTAGATTTAGATCATCTAACAAATCGCAGATCTCTTTTCTGAGATCCATCTCAATGTAAAATGCTATTATGTATTGATAGTCTTCTTTATTCTCTAAAGACTTAAATTCATGAGGAGTTATGATAGAAACTTTTTGCAAAAGATCTGAATTTTCTTTAGCAAAAACTACCGCATACTCCTCAGTGATTGAAGATTCGGGAAACCCAATTATCTTTATGGGTTTCCCGTTTTTGATGAACATTAGAAGTTAAACTGATTAAGTCCGGTTCCAGATGTCCATCCACCAGGACCAGATTGGAAGTTTTCGGAACCACCAGGAGGATCAAGATGTAGAGTAGTAGATTGATTTTTGGTAGCAATCTCGTACATTTTCTGATGAATATCATCAGGTTCTACAGAGAAGTTATCTTCTCTTTCTTGTCTCTTAATCTCAGTTTCTTGCACCATGTTATCTAATTGTTTTTCAGAATAAGTAGGGGCAGAAAACCAATCATCATTTGGTAGGTATGCTGGTGCAGGAACACCTATGTAATCATTTTGTTTTGTCCAAGTTCCCTGTGCTTCGGGACTGTAAAAAACTTCTCCCAAAGTTTCACAAGGAACTTTTTCATCATCAATGGCACATTCCACTTCAGATTTTTTACTAAAGGATTCGATAACGTCTTTGAGAAGTTTTTTAATCATTTTCAATGAAAGTAATTTGTATCTATTTAATATCTACATAGACGTAGTTTGGATGTTTTTCTTTGAAGGCATCCACTTGTTGTTGGTCTTTAAGGAACACCGAAAGTGTAGTATTTGGATGTTCCTTGAAGTAATACTTTACTTGAATAAGGTTTTTCATACTGCTAGTGCTCCGTTAGGGATCTGAACAGACTCTAAGTAAGAATCATGCCATTGGCAAGTATCATGACAAATCCATTCTCCATAGGTAGTGAAGAGATAAGCATATTCTTCTGCACCCTCGGTTAGATAAGTTCCATGATCTTTATCTAGGCGAGGAGGACAATCTTCGCCACGAGCAGAATAATACTCAGGACCATACTTTTGACCATCGGTGCGATCTTCACCCCAAACAGTATCATTCCAGCAGGATGACATATCGCCACCATCAATCAGTTCTGCTACTTTCTCCTTCGTATTGTATTGAGTCTTAAGAATCCGACCCAACCACTCAGGATAACCATCCCAATGATGATAAACAGAAAGAATAGAACCGTCATTGAGTTCGAGTCCGATGCGTGAGCGAGTTGCCATAATGAGAGAAAATGTGTGAGAGGCGGTTCTGCGGATGAGAACGCATTTAATTTACCTCTCAGTGTGTTGTGTCGGGTCTCCCCTCCACTTCCTTAATATACGACACTAAGGCGCCTCTGGCGCGTTCTGGGGACGGTTTGGGCACCGTCACATACCATCGCTGTTATCTATCCTTAGCATAACGTTTAGAGCGTTAGTTGCTCTTAGAGTTCCATTTGTGTGAACAGGCATAGAATGTGCAAACCATGCTGGAAATATAACCATATCACCCTCTTCTACTTCAATTTTTTCATAATTGTATAGAAAATACTCTGGAAGATAAGAAAGATCTTTTGTTGGAGATATTAGTTTGAGTTTATCTCTATTTGGATTCATAAAGATTGTGGACATTCCATCATCACCCAACTCTAAGTAATGAACAACCGCAAAAGATATTGTGCTTGGTCCACCAACATGTTCATGAATGTTTAGACTTGGTTTATTTGTGGTGAGGTTATACCAACCCTTCAACTTTACTTGCCACTTATCAATCTCAGGTATTCCAATAGATGTCAGTAGTCTTTTTACTGGTTTGTTATAAAAACCGTAGAGATGATTCCAAAAGATTTGTTTAGCACCTGGAACATAATCAGTATATGAGTCTCCTGGTGTTGAATTTGGACCATGTTCTACAAAATGATCGTAGACAGAATCTAAAACAAATTTTTTAATTATTTCATGATGTTCGCATTTTGTTTTGCAAACTTTTATGGGAAATAAATTAATTTCTTCAACTTCATTAGTCATAAGTTATGCAGAGGCACAAGGATTGAGTGGCATGGGCAACCCTTTCTTGGGGTTATCAAAATCTACTTCCATATTTGTTCTTCCAGTATAAAACAGATACTCATCAATTTCTACCACAGTATCTTTAGTGTGATACCAATCGTCAAATATACAAATATCACCTCTTACTACCAATTCACCATCTTCTACTTTATACTCACAATTTTTATTACTACCCAAGATCGTAGCATTAGGTGGACAAATACTCTTTACTTTATGAACTTCTTCCATAGAGTTAAATTCGTGATACATTGCAACAGGACCAATCTCAGTCATTCCCCAAATTACAATGACCTTTGCTCCTCTAGAGACAAATGCTTCGATAATATCCCAGGTTACAGGTTCAGAACCACATATAACTGTAATACCAGAAAGATCCAAGGCATCAAAACCTTTTGTCTTCATGATAAGTTTAGCGTGAACTGGACCCATTGCTGTGTGGGTATGATCTTTTACCTTTCTTGCAAACTCAAAAGCATTAAAAGAATCGAGAGTTACATGAGCACCAATTTCATACGCAGGTAGGGTTTGAACCAATAAACCACCAGCGTATGCTGTTTTCATGAAGGTGTAAATTCTACTTTCATTAGTAATCCCCTGAGTCTTTCTTGCAGCTTCATTTGCTGCTTTAATTTTTTCAGGTGATTGAAAGAATGGTTTGGGTTTTCCAGAAGAACCAGAACTTGTGATAGTTATTCCTTCGGATAAGATTTTATCAAAGTCAGTATTACTCATTTTCCCTCCATTCTCTTCGCATTTCAATATATTTTTTATCCTGTGTTACAATATCACGAACAATCTTGAATATACTTGCACAGTGTGATTTTTCATTAGTCAAAGCATCAGAATCTTGAGGCAATACTTCTGCACCACCACGATCACCAGTGTGATAATACGGTGGTTTTGTCTTATATTTACGACCAGACTTATGGTTAGCGTAACGTCTAGATCTTGTGAATCCCATTTCTAAGAACTTACGGCACATATCCATGCCGATAAAATCATCTTGATCCCTATACATTATAAACATATTGTGTATAGCACGAGAAGATGTCTCCGCTATGTCAATGGTTCTAAACTTCCAATAACGTCGAATATCGTTAGTGTAAGGGCGTACCAATAGCACTCCTTGCTCTCCCCTTCCAATACGATAAAGTTTGCGAGTTTCTGCATCGGTAAAATCAAGTTCCTTATAGGGCAAGTCATAATCAAACTCTTTCATGAGAATTACTCTTGGATAAATGTCCGCAAAAGTTCTTTAGAACCTTCCATTTTCAAAAACTCAGCTTTTCTACTGTTTAGTTCGATTTCTAGTTCTTTAATTTTATTGATTAAATTTTCCTGATGATAGTTTACCGTTTCTATCAAAAGTTCAGCTCTTTCTGCTGAATATGGTTCAGAATCTTTGATCTTTTGATCTTTTTCCATAAGGACACGAGTTTCTTCCGAAATCTCTTCTTGCATTTGCAATTCCTTATAATCAGAGTTATCCATTTCTAACCTCGTAAATTAAGTACAACCAAATAGTCCACCGCCTACAGCAGCACCAACAGGAATTGCCCAATAGCGACCATCTTGTCTAGAAAGTGCAGCACCAACACCGCCACCCAAAAGTGCTCCTAAAGTTGTGTGGGTAGGATCACATTGTGGTCTACGTCTAGCGGTAGGTTGTGGTCTGGTGTTGGGAATATATTGAACTGTGTCACCAGAACAAGGAACTTTATATGATTTAGTAGTAAGTCTACCTGGCACATAGTTTCCATTATAGTCATAGTTACCAGGAGTATATACTTCACGATGCCTAGTACATGTCTGAAACTCATTAACCTGTTGTGCATTAACAGGAACAGAGAACAGAGATGCCATCAATGGAAGCAAAATTAGACGTTTCATGGTTGGTGGTCTTTGACTGTAGACTATCAGATATTTAGTGGGTTGGCAACGGGTCACCACTTATTGGCTGGGCAGGTAGATTCCTTAAATTTCCATTTAACTGCCATAAAACACCCACAAAGATAACATCTTTTACTTTCTTTATTGAATTGAGAACATTCATCACAAAGTTTTTTTCTTTCTGAGATTTTTTCTTCAGAAGCAAAAACTCCATTTCCTTCTGCAGCTTTTTGTCCAACTTGTTCAGCAAACTGTTTGAAATTATTCATTTGTTCCCAAAAATCTGGGTATTTTTTAGGATCTATGAATTGACTCATGGGACTATTTTCTAAGTCTCGTTGAGTGTTCATTTTATATTCGGGATCTATGTTATCTTCCATGTTTCAATCAAAACTCCTAGTTTATCTATACATTAAAAAGGAGGTTTTGTCAATGTTGACAAAGCCCCCTGAAAATCTATATAATAACTCTGTGGAGTTTCAAGAATTATCTTTGCCCATTGCTTGGATAGCTTCTAAAGCTCCTTGAATTTTGAAAAATTCTTCTTTTTTAACATTAAATGTATTTTCAAGTTCGATAAGTTCTTCACGAAGTTTTTCACTCTTATCCGAGAGTTCTTTGGCATATGCCTTCATTTTTTCGTCCATAAATTTCAAAGTTTTTTAACTCTAACGATTTATTTATTACCCTTTAACTCGTCCAATTCTGCACGAAGTTCGGTAATTTCACCCTTAAGATCTTTGACTGCCTCAATGAGAACTGCAACCAAGTTTCCATAAGCAACGGACTTCATTCCTTCTTCATTTGTGTGAACAACATCAGGAACAATTTCTTCAACTTCTTGTGCAATAACACCGATTTGATGTGCGTCTTTATCAATACGATCAAACTCAACACCACGAAGTTGGAGAACTTTATCTAAACCATTTTCAATAGTCTTGACATTAGTCTTCAGTCTTGCATCAGAACTTGCACAAATTTCACCATCAGCAGAAAGATTTCCACTGTTATCAAGAGTCATTCTTTCTGAGTTAGCAGTTCCTCTCCATTCGTGTACACCATTTGCACTATTACCATAGATGGTTTTTCCATTAGTTGCAAAGTAGAGTCTATTCTTACCATCATCAGATGTCTGCCATACGTTATTTGCACCTCTGAGGAATCCAGTTTCAGTTCTACCATCAAGTAAATCAGCGTTTAGATTTGTACACTTGGTTGTAGAGGTAACTGTAATTGGAGCAGTTCCTGTAGGAATTTGTGATCTGAATAGTGCAGCAGTTACAACACCAACAGGATTGCCCGCAGCACCATTACCGCAGTTAATAAGTGTTAGTTCATTTGATTTACCGAAGTTAGTAATAACACCTACGTTTGCTCTTAAACCTTGAGAAGCAGAACTTCCACTTAACCAGAGACTTCCTCCAAATTGTCCATTTAGATACTTAAGTGTACCACCACTAGCTCCACCCGCAGCACCATTGATATTTGTAATGATACCAGTGTTGACATAACCATTTGGAGTAAAGAGTGAACCAGTAACGTGAGCAGTTGTTGTGAATCCACTGTTGATGTAAGCGATTGGTGCTCCCATCCAACCATTAGAAGCAACTACTAAAGTCGTTGTAAATCCAGTGTTTGTATATGAATTTGTAATTGCTGCAGTAGTAGATTTAAAGTTGGTAACAATACCTGTGTTTACTGCAGCAAATGGTGTTGCAAAATTAGTGTTAGCTCTCAGTCCAGTAATAAATGCTGTAGTAGCATTCATTGTGGTGATAGTTGAAGCAGTACCAGTTAGTGATGTAACAACACCAACGTTAAACATTGCAGTTGCAACAGTTTCACCAATACCTGCATTTCCAATGCCACCGATATATTGAGTGCGAATTGCAGTCATAATACCGGAAGTTATATAAGCTTCACCCGATACTGAGATATTATTGAAGTTAGCGTTGTTAGTTACTTCTAAGTTTGCAGAAGTAATGATACCAGTAGGAGGTGTTCTTAGGAAAGCAACATCCAGAATACCAGCGACAGTTGATACTCCAGTGTAAGTAGAGTTAAATGAGTTCTCAAATGTTACTGTTGGATTTGTAAATGTTACTGCATAACCAATAAATTCTGCATTTTGGAATTGTGCAATACTGGTAACATTTTCGTGGATGATAGTATAGTTTGTACCAATTCCTTTGAAGTTAATTGTCTTGTTTAGATCAATAACATCGAAGGCAGCATTACCGATTGCCTGAGATCCAGCGAAGGTAACAGCACCACCAACATAAAGGTTCTTGACCTTAACAGTTCCATTAACTTCCAGAGCATCATTGAAGTTATAAACACCTGTACTCTCACCTACTCCAATTTGATCAACTTTTAAGAAATCTCTATCCTTCTCTTGGGAAATCATTCCCCAACGACGCCAATCACCATCAACATAAATGTGTCCAACGTGACCAGCAGGATCAGGAGTAGCCAAGAATGAAATATCACCAGATTTCTTAGCAGTAGTTGGTGTAGAAATACCAACTGTTAGAAGTTTTGGTTGAGATGCAACACCCTTGATGTATAGATCTCTTGTCTCTAAACCATCATCTGCGGAACTAGTAACTTTCTGGGAGAAATTAACTGGACCATAGAATTGTGAGGTCTGGTTATTATTCTCACCACCCTCAACAGTGATTCTTTCCTTAACAACTAAGTCATCAAATACACCACTGTTTGCTTTGATTGTACCTTCAATATCATCTCCAAAGAAGGTTACAACTGGCGCTTCGATTGTTTCTTCTTCACCAGTTACACCGTTAATCTTAGTCGCACCGGAATAGAATTCACCTCTGTCGTTCATACCAGTATAAACAACAGTACCACCATCCTGTTCTCTAGCTTGAGAAACTAGAATTTCTTCATCACTAAGGATTCTATCTTGTTTTAGTGGTAAACCTGTTGAATAGTTACCAGGACCATAACCAAGATATTCAAATGTATGACCAGAAGCACGAAGAATAGATGGTCTTCTAATTTCTACAGGTAGAATTTGAACCTTTCTAACTACAGCACCAACAGGGTTAGATCCTGCAACTGTTGAGAATTGTCCTCTCAATACACCAAATGTATTGGTAGTTGCATCATTTGTAAGTCTTAGGATTTCAGAATTGATGGTAATATAGTCACCTTTCCTAAATCCATTAGAATTTGTCAATGTGATTTCAACATCTGTAGGTGTAACCTGAACACCAAGTGTGGTTGAAATACCAGCATAGATAAAGTTACCTCTTCCTCCCAAGTTCTCTTCACCTAGACCAAGAGCTCTACCGTTAGCACCGAGACTTGATTTCTGAACAGTTACTCCACTAGTATTCCATGTTTGTGGGATTGTAGTAATTCCAGATGAGAATACAAATGTTGTGATTCCAATAGATTCACTTACAACAAACTTATCGGAATAATATGTGTTACCAGTACCAGCAAGAACGAATGTGTTTCCTGGAATTAATCCATGACCTTCAGTACAAGTAACCGTTGTAATTCCAACCTCTTTATTGAGAACGATGGAAGATACGTTTGTTCCTTTTGCACCTATGTAAGCGATTGGTAATCTTTCATCATTTCTATCTCTGAATGGTGGAAGACCATTTTCAGCGTAAACTGTAATGGTGTTAGTTCCAGGAACATCTGCAACAATAAAAGTTCCATTCATGGCAGGTTCCATGAATCCACTTAATTCAATAGAATCGCCAATATTATTATTAATTTCAGTAACTTGAACAACAGCAAACTGTGATGGAGCGTCCGCTGGGAACTCGGAAACAATCATCGTGTTTCCTACTCCATATGCACCACCACCACTTACAACACTTACAGAGGATATGGTGTTTGCAATAGAAACATCTGCTCTTACAACAGCATGTCTTCCAATAATATCATTGTTTATCAATTCTGTAGAATACATTGTACTGGTAATACCAGCATTATTATTGTAACCAGCTCCTCCAGTTTGTAAATTTAGAGTCTTAATGGAATTTAGATTGTGATCAATATCAGTAAAGAGTGTTAGTGTGGTGCTACCTGTTCCACTGACGATCGCTCCAGTAATTGCATAACCTACTCTCTTGTTTTCAAAGAAGTAGTTTAGTGCTTCTCTTGTTAGAGAAGCTCTCTTATCGTTTGTTCTAACAACACCAGCTGGAGATAGTTCAGCATGACTCAATGATGGTGCTGGGTCTGAATCATAGTTGTCCCTATCTACTTGAGGATATAGATTCTTAACATCTTGGTTGAAGTTTCTGTTACTTAATCCAAATCCAACAACAGATTCTGGTTTGATACTACCAGATAGTGCAATAAGGTTATAGATACCATCTTGACCAGTAGCACCAGGAATTAGTGGTTTTAGTTCCTGACTTCTATAGATGAATAAACTATCTTTTAGTTTTTCTCTCTCTACTCTTGGTAGAGCTTCAACTTGTTGTTGTGTTGATCTTTGGTTTACATTGTTCTGGAATGCTCCAGGACTTGAACTAAATCCTGTAACAGCAAATTCTCTAGGACTTGTAATTTCCTGAATCACAAATGACCCATTAAATGTGAAGTCTGGTTGACCAGAACTCAATACGTTACTGATTTTTACCGTGTCACCAACTACGAAACCGTGAGGAAGATCAGTTTTTACATATGCAGTTCCAGCTGCATAATCAATAAACTTGATTATCTTAGGGTTTCTTAACTGTGTAGTATCAGAGAGTGGAGATGTTAGTAGAGATACACTGGTAATACCAGTTGTCTTAGATTCTTGAATAACAAATCCATCAGTTGGTGGACGAGCATTGACAAATTCTTTTGGAATGACATAACGAAGTTTATAGATTCTGTCTTCTAAACCTCTATTATCAACTCTTCTAGTGAGGAATGTAGAACCAGTTTGTGATCCTAGGATAGTTGCTCCAATACCAACGATACCAGTATAAATCTGGTTTTCCGCCGTAACTGGGCTACTTTGGATATACCATTGATTTACTGTTGTATCATATTGAATTGGGTGTCCAACATCACCTGGATTCTTGTCAGCAACATAACTGATAACTTCTAATCTTCCGCCACCATTTGAAATACCAGTAATCGTATTACCAGAGTTGGCATCGTTTAGAGTAGAAGATAATCTAATCTCATCATTAGTTAGTCCCGTTGTAGAAACATAATAGATTTTATCCGAGAAAAGATTTTCTGGAAGACTTCCGTTGTCACTAATTAGTCTTACTTTTTCACCATTAAAGAATGTGTGATCTTCTGATAAAGTTAGAATGTTTGATGTAATACTGTTAATTCCAGATTGTCTACCAACTGTAAATACCTTTTTGGACGAGGTTGTGATTCCTGCTGGACCAGGCATCAAAATTGGAGATTTAAAGTTGCTCTGTTGAGCACCAATAATAACAGATAGATTCAGTTCTTCCCCTTCTCTTGCACCGATTCTATAAGAATCGATCTGTGATGGTGGTAAAACGTCTTGACTTTCAAAACCAGAAATATACAGTCTTTCTGTGTTAGCTGCAGAGATGATAGTATTAACATCCAAAGCTAACCAACTTACGTTAGTTTCTCTGTTTACAAGTTCTCTTGGTGGAATAACATGGGTAATGTAACCGACATCATCTCTATCAAAAGATTCTGGTCTAAATCCAACAGATTCTAGTGATACTGCACCAAAGTTGGAGTTAGAGTTGGTGATAGACATGTCACCGCCACTTTCGGCAACGAAGTGTCTAGCAAAACCAATAGCGAAAACAGAAACGCACTGAATAATAGAGTTATTTGTTGCTCTAATGTGTACGTTTTCCCAACTAGGCTTATAGATTGCTCTAGAGTTTGTGTGTAGTGGTTTATCTCCCTCAGCGACGGTTAGATCGTCATTATAGATTCCAGTTCCCTCATTGTATAGAATGAAGGCATTATCGTCCTTCTGGAGTGAAATACCAGTGAACTGTGCAGTCAACATGGACTTAAATCCAGTTGCTTTTGCACCATCTGCCCACATTCCGTTCATACCATAAACGGATCTCAAAGTACATGAGAAGATATATGGAGATGCAGATGATACTGAGTCTGATTCTACAGTTGTTCTTGCATTAAGAATCTGAGCTGAATCTGGTAGAGCAACTGTTGGTGTTGATGGTGCCTCATATTGGAACTCAGTAGGACTGGTTACATTAGAGACTAAGAAAGATCCATTGTATTGATCAATACTTGTTGTGATACCACTAATAAGAACAGGAGTATCTTTGAATAGTCCATGTTCATTCAGAGTGGTTACAGTAACTGTTGTTGTAGGAACAGTACCATTACCAGCTTTAATACTTGTAATACCAATAGGATCGGCACGAAGATCACCAACGATTCTGATTTCATCGATAGAAGGTTCAAAATCAGATACATTATTTACTGGGTAGTTTGGTATACCTCTTCCAGATGTATCTCCATAAGCATGTGTTACTTTATAGTAATACATCTCAAGGTCAGTTAGACCAGATTTCTCTGCACCTAGAGAAACTTCATTTACACCATCAGCATACTCAAAACAAGTAAGTTTGTGGTGGGAGAAATTAGGAACGACCTTTCTTCCAGTGGAATCTTTATAACAAGCTCTTTGTGGATCAGCATCAAAGATTGTGAATGCAGTAAAGTAACAAGTACCAGTTACTTTAAAAACAGACGATGCTTCTACAGCGTCATATTGTGGATCAGGTACATATAGTGGACGAACTTTAGTCTTTCTGAGGTCAAGACCAACAATAGAAGTACCACGAGGTAGAATTACACCACCATGAACCGAGTTGAATTTGAATAGATCATTATCTTCATCAAAGATATCAAAGTTTGATTGTTCTGTAAATTCAGTTATCGTTGCCCCAGAGGTTGTCCAATTCTCGTTTAAATATCTCTTAAATTCTGCATTGCCACCCTGATTAGTAATTGAATGTCCTGGTCTATTGTCAATGTAGTGGACACCTGGATATACTAAAATAGTTGTTGTATCAATCTTATCGTTATTTCTTCCTACCAAATATGAAAATCTTGCTGCTTCCAGTACAGCTCTCTGAATCGTTCTGAATGGTCTTGTGAGAGAGTTACCTCTGTTTTCGATACTATCGGTAGCATCAAAGTCTGAGGGGTTTACATACAGGATATTACCTTCAGCATTCTTTAGGAAATTCTCTAATCTACTTAGGGGCATCTCGGGTTCCTACAGTGACAAATCTATTCTTTTTATATTTAGACACTAAAAAACCTCCCAGTTTGGGAGGTTCTAAAGTTCACACGGAAGGGAATTGTCGCTGGTGTTTAGTATCACCAAGAATTATAATAACAGTATATCATTTTTTTGGCAATTTGTTCTTTAAAAGATTAAAGTATTTTTTATGTAACTTACGGTTATACTTATTTGGGAATACCCATGTTGGATCATTTATAGACTCTTTTGGGTGAAGATACCAGTCAAACATTAAAAGTAATTGATCTTCATTAGTATCTGAAAAATTTACACGACAATCACAGTCAGTTGTAGGCAATATGTAAAGTGTATTTTCAATGCCAGGAAGACTTACCCTATCATTTTCATCATAAACTATGAGACCAAACTCTGAATTTATATTCTTCAGAAAGTAAACTATTCTATAGTGAGTCAGTGGAATATCAGAATTGCAAAATAAATCTAACCACTCATCTGTATCAATTAGGGGTGGTTGTTTAAGGGGTTCTGGTAAGGTATTAGTTGGATATTTCTCAGCCCAAAAAGAATGTGGACTTAGTTGTGATTTGTCTAGATTAAACATATCACAGTAATTGAACATAATATCCTGCATTTTTATACAGAATAAATTCCAATTTCTAGTACAATATGGAAAGTTGGGATCCCTTTGCACCTGGTTATTTTCACGCAAAGCTAATCCGTGACAGTCTATTATGTTATTGGTAATATGAATAAAATCTTTTATCGATAAATTAAATTCTAACTGTTCTTGACAATTTTTATACAAAAAACTTATAAACTCTTCGTCAAAAACATTCTCTATTTTAATTATACGATTGTTTTTCCCATAAGACATTCAACTTGGAATCAAAAGCCATAATATATCTATGTTTCCTACTACGATCTCTCCATTCACCCTCAGCACCCTTTACTGAACCTCTAGAGTGTTTAGTACCATCAGCATAATAAAAGTCTTTCTTTGGGTCTGTTAGACCATAATAGGCAAAATTGCAAGCCCTGTATATAATACCAGAGTGATGGTTACTATCAGCGTAACTAAGGATAGCACGAACTGTTGTATCTTTTCTAAATCTCTTAATGCATCTACTGACGAACCAAGAGGTTATATTGTATTCTTCTTTTTGAAGTTCTGGATCTACACACAAACGAGAGAGTTCAAATAGTCCCTCTTGTTCATCACGTTGTAAACCAAATGCACCTACGGCAATTTCTGGAACTGGGAGCCCAGTAAAAATACAAACAGCAAGGCACTTGCCAATCCTAAGAGGGCATTCCCACTCAGTATTTCTAAAAAGTCCATAGTTATACCCAGATTTAAAGTCCTTGGACTCATCTTTTAGATAATGATGAGTGTAAAGGAGATCTTTTACTTCTTCTTTACTGACTCTATCTATATAAAAATCACTCTTCATCTGGGTATTTTTACTTACTTTGTGTGGGTTCTAACATATTATTTTCTTTGCACCAATCAAATACTTCATTATAGGTAAGATCTCCATTTCTAAACTTTAGAGAGAACATAAATCTTGGTTTATCAAAGTTTAATACACAATGTTCTTCTGAAACATTATACAGGTAAAAGAACTTTTCTTCAAATATCAATTCCTGTAGTTTAAATTGATATGGGTTCTCTAATTTTTCTTTTTCTTTAAAGACACTATGGCTTATTCCAGATGATAGTAAC
>BCSF01000127.1_pt1 | contig 33791 bp, 51 predicted proteins | sample 1016431 | NCBI WGS metagenome assembly BCSF01 (sample SAMD00045685;SAMD00045686;SAMD00045687;SAMD00045688;SAMD00045689;SAMD00045690;SAMD00045691;SAMD00045692;SAMD00045684;SAMD00045690;SAMD00045691;SAMD00045692;SAMD00045684;SAMD00045685;SAMD00045686;SAMD00045687;SAMD00045688;SAMD00045689, study... | reverse complement strand
CAGGCGATATTGTTGTTTATCGCAATACCACCTTATTGAGCTTTGGCACGGATTACACCTTAACTGGTGTAGGTGATGACAATGGCGGCACGGTTGTTTTAACGGCTGGTGCTACTGCGGGTCACGTTTACACGATATTTCGTCAAACAACACCAGAGAGAATTACTGACTACCAACAAAGTGGTAATTTCCTAGCAGAAGAAATCAACAACGATTTAGACCGTATTTGGGCTGTTATTCAAGAGCTAGAAACAGATCAATCGCGGTTTTTACAAACATCCGAAATAACACAAGTTCCACTTCCAGTAACGCTTGAGGATTCTATTACAGGTAATTATTTACGCTGGAAGGACGCTAACACTGTAGAGTCTGTGAGCCTTGGCACTTTTTCCAGTGCGAATGCTGCGGCATCGACCTATGATGATTCTGACTCTACTGTCACAGCGGGAAGTGTTCAAGATGCGCTAGATGAAACGGATAGCCGTTTAGGTTTTCATAGGGTTGCTGATTACGCTGAATTGATAGCGCTAGACACTACAAATATGGTTGATGGACAGGTAGTCCATATCACTGATTCAGGCATTGCAGGCTCGGGCAATATCCGTAAAGTAGTGGGACATGGGTTTACGTCTACAAGTGGCGTTATTGTTAGGATAGATGACGATACATATTGGGAAAGGGAGTATGGCGAAAAAATCAATATCCGATGGTATTCTCCAGCGGGTGACGGCACAACAAACGATGCCTCGATAATAGATTTATTAAACGTCACGGGTAATAGTATTGATTTAGCTGGTTTGAGCTATGCTTATACAGGATCATTTTCACGTGTCGCTAAATTCTATAATGGAAATATTATCAGTAGCGTAAACGGGACTTATGAATACACTGACAACATTATTACGACAGATAAAACTATTACAGTCGGCGCAGCGGGGACTTTTTTAAGATTAGATGCTGCGCTTGATTACTTAAAGTCGCAGGTAATACTTGCTCAGGTTCAATTATCTATTTTAGATAAGTACTCAACAAAATCAGCATCCGACCCTATGGCACTAGATCAATATCTATTCGATCACCCGCAGTCTTACAATGTTGAGCTGGTTGGCCCCGCAATGGCGGGAGCAGTCCCCAGTAATTCAGATATGACGGGTACCGAATCAACGGACGAAACATTTTGTTTAGGTCGGTACAATGCCGCGATTTATTTGCATGGCACAGGTTCAAGCGGAAGTTACGGCCTAGCTTGCCCTAATGGGTTAGCTAGAATAAAGGATTTAATGGTATTTAGTGCCACTCGATATAGTATAGATTTAGGCTTTAATGGAAGCCATTTTGCTTCTGATAAAACTAGAGGTTGTATATTTGAAAACTATACCGGTTTTGGGGGTGTTTGGGGAATCATAGGGAAAGACGCACATTTAGCGTTTAATACAGATTCGTTTTTTGCCTATCAATTTGAGGGTGGCCCCATAGATTCATTAGGCTGTGTAATTAGAGCAGACGCTGCGACCATGAATCTCTATACTATTTCAGGAGTTCAGCCTTCGACTGGCCCCAAGTATGGTATTTTTGCGGATGAGCGCTCAATGGTGTATTTACCATTTAATAACGTAGAGCTATTGCAGATACAAGGATCGTTTTTGCATGGCATCTTTGCGGATAACGGCAGTTTTGTTAGCGGGGTTGACGTAGAATTTACGGGTGTTACTCAACCGCTGACAGCTTCTAAAGCCGGAGCTTATATTAAAATCACAAATCCAGTAATTTCTGATGCCGACCCTACTAACACCGCATCTGTGAGCGGCGCGAGCCAAGGCGGGTATGGTAATAATATCTATCAAGGGTCATTAATTTGTGCAGGTTTAGATGCAACAGTGGACATACATAATGGCACTATGGACAATTGTATAGCAACTAGGGGTTTGACCGCTGCTGGCGGTAGAATCTTTGTTGCTACGGGTGATATTGCTGTAGATGATTGCCGGTTTACCGTGGCGTTTGCTAACTTTGACGCGGCGGGTACCAGCCAGATAAACGCTACCTTAACAAACCCTAAATCTGGATCATTAGATCAATGTTTAGCCACTAATCAATCATCTGTTCGTGTTGGAACTAGTAGCGGCTTATCGTTTGGCCCAGCTTTGAACACCACCACAAATGGTAATCTGTTTAGTTCGAGTGCTTAAAAATGAAATACTTCACTCCACAAGAATTTATTCGAAAAGGTTCAGTAGGTGATATTGACTGGTTCCCCCGAATGTCACAGGAGCTGTTGATTAAGTTAGACTTGCTTAGGTTTAATTGGGGTAAACCAATACATATCAGTCCTCACAATGGTGCTATAGGCCGTTTTGGTAATGGAACAGGTTATCATTATGGTGAAACACACGGCGAAGTAAAAGCCATTGACATCATGCCCGAAGGTATAGAAACCTACGACGATGCACAGGCATTCATTAAGTTGGCTACCAGCCTAGGATTTACCGGAATAGGCTTTTATCCGAATTGGAAGCCAGAGTGCGGCTTTCATGTAGACGTAAGACCGGATCGAGACTACGGAAGTCCGGCAATGTGGGGGGCTGTAAACGATGGAGAAGGTCAGTATACTGTCACCTTAACCGAAGCAATGAATAGGCTATTAGCATGAGATTACCTACAGCAGATGATTTGAGATCAGACACCGTTAAAACTGGCGCATTAGCAACACTATTTGGCGCTATTGGCGCATTAGCACAAGGGCTTGGCGCGGGCGGCTTAATACCACAATCCACCGTAAACACAATCTTGGCGGTATCACCTTATGCTTTAATCGTGGTTGGCTACCTTTCGTCATATTTTCGTATTAACCAAAAGACCATTTTAAAATGAGCTGGCTTAAATTATTCTTAGGTGGGTCGTGGGCCTACCTTGTTGCTGCTGGTGGCGCTATTCTCGCGGCATTTGGCTATATTCAAAAAGTCAAATATGATACTCGCAAGGCTGAACGTATAAAAGCGGAACAGGTCAAAAGCGAGTATGAGAAAGAGCAGCTTAAAAAACGAGTTGAGCATGATGAGCAAATTGATACTCTTGATGACATTGATCTTGATCGCCGGTTGCGCGAGCAGTCTCGTCGTCATTGATAAGGTTATCTCTTGTGATAGGGTTGAGATTATATCGGTTAATCCCGAAGCGTTACCCTATCTTGAGAGAAAAACAAAGGAAGAAATCATAAGGATTAACGACTTAATTATTGAAAATTGTGGAGATTAATATGCCAGGTGGACGTGGTTCGTTAGAACAAATTACAGATAAATACATTGAATTAGCCGAGAGAGTGGATGGCTCTAACCTTGACAAATCAGCCAAAGATGTTGTGCTTGGCAAGCTGGGCGATATTATCGCGGCTTCGATTGTTCAAGATTATGAATTAGAGTTTTACGAGGATTACAAGAAGTAATGGAATTAACCGCTCTTGCAGACTGGCAATCACACCATTTAATGATTTTTAATGTTTATGGTGTTCGATTCAATTTACATTTCGTTATATGGATGGCTTTTCTAGGCTGGTTTATGTTTTGGTGTAAAGGTGCTCAGGAGCGGTTAATCACGGCAACTTTACTAGGCTTTCAGTTCCTCTATATTGCTGTGGCTTTTTGCTTAGATATTATCGATTATCAAAACGTTGGTTCTGGTAGTTTTTTAAGCTTCATATCACAAATAAAAGAGGGTCAGGAAAGATCATTAGGAATTGGACTTGACGCATTTCTCTATGCGTGTATTGATTATTTAACGATATTGATTCTTATTACAATGAGGCCGAGGCGAATAGTTGATCCTATCACCTTTGTTCTCGTCGTTTTAATCGTTCTTCATCTAGTCGCAGCAATAGTCCCGATGTCGTCTTATACAGCGTATGATATTTTATGGCATGGGTTATACTATCTTATATTCGCTATTTTGTTTCTCACTAGCGGTCGAGTGGAGAAGAAAATTGGACATATTCGGCTTTTTGATATTTGTCATTTTCTTGCTCGCCCTGATAGCTCGAAGGTGGTACACCGATGATAAAAAAGATAGTCGTAAACGGCCTCGTTTTTGATTTGTCATTTATCATGGCGACAAATGGCTATGCCAATATAGTCGCTCCTCAAGCTATACCAGAATACTCTACAATCCTTCAATTTTTTGCAGGCGTATCGGGAATACTTTTATGTCTTGGCCGTTTTATGAAAATGCTTGCCGAGGCTTACGCTATTAAAAAGCAAGCAGATAAACAGGATAATACATAAGGGCTACTTGAAGAGTATAATGTAGCTGATAGTGCTAGCAATGGCTCCAGCAATTATAGCCATATCACTAAAACCTAAAATCTTATTAAAAGCAACACCCGCAACCATAGCAATAAAGAACACTAAAACGTTCATTATATAACCATCTCCAAATTATGAATTAGCCTTATAAAGGTAATCCCTTAGCTTTTCACTCCATCGAAAAGCGATGTTTTCATTTTTTGTGAATCTGCCGCCTAAAAAAAACCACCCCCATCCATGTAGACGATGGCGTCCATAGCAAATCTTATATCTACTGCCAATGATAATATCTTTTTCGTGACCTGCTTGTTCTGTCATGCTCTTTGCTCTTTAGTTATCTTAAGTATTTTTATGTAATAAACGTCTGTAAAATCGTGTAACTGTGCATCTATGTAAGCATTATTGTAGTAGTCGAAGGTGTGAAAACGTAGGTTGTAGTCGTGTTCTATGGTTTCCCATATAAAATCAAGCGTCCCCGCAATGACATCACCCTCCCATATAACTACAAACTTTCCTTCATATCTTGGACATTCTAGGCATCTAAATTCTACCTGTGTCTGATCGTTCATTTATTTTTTCCTTTTGGTAATATTATATTGCTCTCTTATTTTCTTTAACGCTGCTCGCTCAAGCTGCCCTATAAATTGGTGGCTACATCCTATTTTATTGGCTATATCTCTCTGCGACAAAGGCTCCCCGTTGCCATTCTTTATCCAGTCATCAAAGGCTTGATCTAATCTGTCTAGTGCATTCATGCTGTGCCTCAAAAATATTATCTAGTGCTTTTTGCGCGAAATAGCCAGTTTCGTAGCATTCGCCCATACCTTCACGTATTTCTCTACCGGCTTTAGCGTCTATCACGCCGTCAAGAAATTCATTAGGGTTTTCGATTTTCTCACCTAACATCATTTCCCATTTGCTTATATGTTCTTTGATTTCTGACATAAATCACCTCGTTTGTTTTGTTTATTATTGACCCGAATCGGGGTTTTTTCTAATTGTTTTTGCCTATCGATAATCCATGCATGATAGTTTCTTTTGATGGGAAGAAAGGTAGCACTATCTGTAATCTTTGCGAGAAGGTCATAGCGAGGGCTTCAACTACGTCATGTATGATCTCGCTGTTCTGCACTTGAGTAGAGCTTTTATCGTGAAGTGCTGCCAGTGTTGGCTTATAGATTAACTCTTTGAAAAGGTTTTCAGTCCATGCGCTTTGTATAGTTCTTTGGTTTATTATTGATACTGTATCGCACGTATAACCAGAATCATTTAGCGCCTTAGCGCATTGCCGAAACCAGACATGAAGAGCTTTATTTTGTGCTGAAGTAATAGCCGTTTTATCAGTGTAATACCAGTCAATATGGAGCGTTTTTCCCTTATCAAACTGTAGGCACGCTTCCTTTTTAACAACATCAAGCGTGCTGTCAATCATTGAGTAATTAGTTAAGGTGATCACCGCTGCCTCAAAATCATTTGCTTGTAATGTGTTTTTGCTTCAAATAGCTGGCCTGTTTTTGAATCTCGCACATAACAAGCCTCATCAAAAAAACTATATTTAGTTTCTTGGTTTGATATTTCACCATAAAACGCACAATTCCTAACCGGCAAAAAGCCAAAAGCGCAAACTAAAAACCCTAATAAAAATAAGCCTAAATAACTAATTGAATTTTCCATTATCCGATCCTCTTTTCATGTAGTTTAATTTGTGATTTTAAATCCTTTAACATTTCTTCAAGCTCCCATTCGGAATACTTCACCACCTTATTTTGAGTGGTTAATATTTCTACAAACTCTATTCCGTAAGTCTTTATCATCTTTACTGTGTATCTCTGCGCTGCGTTTCCGTGCTTCATCTGAAAGCCGTTACACCCTTTACATTGAGGGTGAATATTTCTCAAATCCAGCGCCCACATATTGGCCCCGCCTTTACCCTTTGGGATGAAGTGCCCCCCGTCCATTTCTTTATAATGCTTAATGACTCCACATGACCAGCATTGGCAATACCCGTTATCATCAGACTCTTGAAGTCTTGCAAGTTTTTGTGCAGCTTCTAAACATTTAGCTCTTGTCGTTTTTGACATCAATTCTCCTTTCACTAGTCATTCGTCACCTCTACTCACTGCACAGCGACAACTAAAATGGAATTTCATCAAGATCAAAACTATCCATTTGCGATGCATGTCTGCGGCCATCCTCTTGTGTGTCGGCTCTCTGTTGTTGAGTGTCAGCCTTTCCTTGATGAGCCGCCGGATTCCCAGTAGCGTTCGTGACCCCCGCTCCACCAGCAGAACCTAACATTTGCATTTCATTCGCAACGATTTCAGTAGAATAACGATCAGAGCCGTCTTGCGCTTGATATTTTCGTGTACGCTGTTTTCCACTGATATAAACTTGATCGCCTTTATTGCAGTACTCGCCAAGAATTTCAGCTAAGCGACGAAAAGCAACAACATTAATCCAGTTTGTTTGCTCAACTTTTTGCCCTGTCTGCTTATCCTTATAATCATCGCCACAAGCAATACTAAAGTTAGCTACTGCGTCACCATTGGGCATGTATTTAAGCTCGATGTCTTTTCCAATTCGCCCAATAAACTGACACAGATTTAAATCTTTACTCATAATTCATTCTCTCTTATTTAAAGTTAATAACACTTCATTATGCGAAACCTACCGGCTCGCAAATTCTTTGTTATACCTATACAATAACTAGCTTGCTAAGCCGCTTTTAATTTAGTTTTAGGGCTGGCTATATCGCCTTTTTATCTTGCAGCTTTTTAACAACATCAACATCAAACATATCTTGGTCTTGTTCGTAAAGCCACGCAAGATATGAAGGATCGTCATCTATTAAATCTTCGATCATTTCGCCCTTATGTTTTCCAAAGGCTAAAACGTCATCTAGCATTAATTTTATGGCCATAATCATTCACCTTTTAACTTTTCAATCGCTTCCATTTCGGCATCTAGTTCGTTTAAAAACTTCGATACTTCGCTAATAATTTCGTTTCCAAGTTGGTCGTCGTATTCGACGCGGACGCACTTGTACTCAAGCCCTTGCAAGCGGTCATCATACGAAACAAAATCACACCATTTGCGGCCAGTGCAAAGCATTTGTCCATGCATCTGTAAAATGTATTTGTGCTGCGGCTTTCCAGACTTTAAAAAGTCAACGTGGGTTGCGGTGTTCGGGCATTTAATTTCTAGCAGTCCATCATCGCCGACCAATCCATCAGGGCTTGCGCCGAAATTTGACTCGCTAGGACTAAGTATGAATCCGCACTCCACAACAAATACACCCTTGTCCGCTTCGTATGCGCCTCGTGCGATTGGCTCCATATCAATGCCGCGTTGCATTGCTGCGCTTGTAAAACCTTCCTCTGCTTGCCCTGAAAGCCTTTGACACAACAATTCCATCATGTAGTTTTTACGGGCCGCACCATAGCCGCTTTTTGTCTTTGCCATTACATCAGATAATTGGCTGGCGGTTACTTTACCCACCCTTGCGGCGAACCATTCATCACTGCCCTGAATCATTAGCCACCCCCATTAATTCAGCCTTTCGCTGGTCTTTGGCTGCGGTGATGCTTTGTATTGCGAAATGACCTTTATATGCGCTATACGCTGTCGAAAAAGCAGAATGTAATGCGTCTATGTCCTTGGCTTTCATTATTTTATTAATAGCTGCAGACGCATCGTCTGCTATTTCGCTTGTGAATGAATCAGCATCATCACCAACAAGCGGCACACAGAAAGACTGAAACACAAAATACTTGTATGCTGCCGTCAATGCTTTATTGATTGATTTATCGCCTCGGTCAAAGGCTTCACCGTAAACCGTATGAGATACACTGTCGCCGTGAACGTCATACATTGTATAAACAACTTTCAGAGTGGCGTGGTTTTGGTAGCCACCGTTTTTTGTTGCCACCTGAACTAGCTCTTTTTCTTCGACGCTAGGGATTATCATTAGACCGTTTCTGGCTAACACGGGCGATAGAACGTTAAGCACATCATCTATACCTCTGAATCTATATTTATCGAAGCTATTAGTTTGATCTTTAGATATGCCCTGTTTAGATAGCTCAGCCTGAACAGCGTTGATTGCTTTAAAAATTGTTTTTTCTGTAGACACATTATTCACCTTGTTTTTTGAATTTGATATTTTACATTAGTCTGCCGCTCTTCTGAATCCTTCTGGTGTATACTCACGCTGACGCGTAATACGATATTTTCCAGCGGGTAAAACAATAGTTTTATGCGTATCGAAAGAGCGAAGATGAACGATATTGCTTTCTTTCTTTACATCCAGATATGAAATAAAATCATCTACCTCTAATACTCTTGCCGATGAACCATCAATTACGTGGTGATGTCCGGTTTCGCTATGAGCTAAGATATGATTTCCATCGTGTTCAGGTGTTTTCTCTTTCAACCCTGACGGAATAGCATCACATAAAAAAATGTTTAGATCGCCTTGTGCTGAGTATGGTGCTTTAAATTTAATGGTCATGATTAAGTTCTCACTTGTGGTAGGTAAACGTCTTCTGTAGTGAAGTTGAGCCAAGCTTGGGCTTGAGACGCTCGCTCCATATCTGGAGGTACAGGTAGTGCAAACTCTCTTTCCGTACCACACTTGACTCTTAAAAATTTTTCTTCGCCTATGTCCGGTATGTGGACTTTTAGCAGTTCGCCGACAAAGGGATTTTGGTTTTTATCAATGCTCTCGGCATTAAGCTCATGTAAAATATTATTCCATCCAACAATTTCACAAGCTGCTCTCCGTTGCTCCATGTTTCCCCATTTAATGGCTTTTTTTGCATCTAGATTTTTATCCAAAACCCATTCTTTCGGAATCCGAGTCCCGTGCCAAGAATAAACAGACAGGCCATCGCGGTATTGAATTGCAGGGCCATCCTCACAGTGTAATCGTTTCTGATCATCAAATATAATCTTGCAAGGACGATCTTGGAGGATTACGCAATTTTTGTATGGCACCCACCATCCGCAGTGTTCAGCCAGCTCCATAAGAGGTTTTAATTTTTCACAGTCATTTACGCCGATTTTCAGCATGGTTTCATAAAACGAAAGCCAGCTTGCATCGTGTGCCCCGTAAACCTGACCCCAGACTTGATCCACAACCTGACCCCTGACCTGACCCCAGACTTGATCCACAACCTGACCCCTGACCTGACCCCTGACCTGATCCACGACCTGACCCCTGACCTGATCCACAACCTGATCCCCTTTTTTCAAAAGGGTTGCCGCTATCGCAGCAGAGAACGGGCTTTCAAACTTAAAGAAATATTTTGGAGTATCAAGACCGGCAATTTTATACGCATCAATTACAGCCATTTTTGCTTTTTCAAAGTCTAGCGGTTCGGTGCTTAATCCAATTTTTAGCCACTTTTCAGCCTGCTTTGGCAACATTTTTAGCTGCTCTTGTGTTAGCTCTGTTATTTTTTTCATATCATTCACCTTGTTTAAAAAAGCCCCGATGCAATCTGAGGCAGGAGCGCCGTAGCGCTAGGAGGGGAGACCCATTAATTCTTGAAAGTCTTTGTCGTTCATCTTAGCGATTGAATTCTTAGGAATAGACTTAACAACAACACGCCGTGCCTCTTGACCCTGTGGTATATCAATGAGCGTTGTACGCCCGTTAATTTCCAAGCTAGTGCAATGACCTCGGCTTTGCTGGCGCTCTTCTCGCAGGCCAAAAGCGAACTCTCGCAAAGCATTAAGCCTTTTTAGCTCGTCTCGTCTTTTTTTTAGTGTTTTCATATTGCCTCCTGTTTTGTACATATTAACGGTTTACAGCGTTATTTCTAATTAATTTTGGTTATAGCCTAGTTATAGGCTGATAGATTTTAACTATGACCAGCTTGTATCGGTTAAATCTTGAGCCAGCGTTCTTCCGCGCGTTGGTGTTTGCATTGCATTGCTTTCGGCCTGTATGATCTGGCTTATGCGGTTTTTCGTATACGAGATATTGATTCCTTGCCAGTTCTGGTCAATAGTCCACATGATTAATTCATCCGGTGTCATACCCACCTCATGCGCCCTTAGTGCTATCTTTATCTGCCGATCGAAAGCGCCCTGTGTTTTTAACGCATACCGCTTGCCCATTGCTTGGCGATACTCGATAAACTCCTGAGCCACTTCTGCGCTTATTTGCGGTGGTAGGTTTTTAATGCTTATCATTTTGATGACCCCAAAATATAACGCGCAAAACGCTTGTTTTTATTTTTAATCATAACGGTTTTAATATCATGTCCCATACCGCGCAACTCTTCAATGCGAGCTGCTAGGCGCATACAATCAATTTTTCTTAATGCTTCCAATGGGGTGATTGAACCATGCTTTTTTAAGTGTGAAATTATCATTTGATTTTGAGTCATAAAACACCTTGTTTAATTTACCTCTACCATAAACTTTAAAGCCCGTAACGTGGGCTAGACGGGCTACTTTTACATATCGCGCCTTTATGGTTTACTGTTTTCTCAGGCTGTTTTCTGACTCTCAGAATCAGCTAACAAGGATACGGCTTAGATTTTTTATAGTGGTCACGTAAGCCTGCTGAAATGCCGATCCACTTAAAAGCCAATCCCAACCCCTCTAACACTCGTGAGAATGCCAGCAAGCGAGTAATAAGGTTCGCGGTTGGCTAAATATATGATGACAGACGTTAGCCATAGCCAGAGCCATAGCCAGAGCCAGAGCCAGAGCCATAGCCATCGCCAGAGCCATAGCCATCGCCATCGCCATAGCCAGAGCCATAGCCATCGCCAGAGCCAGAGCCAGAGCCAGAGCCATAGCCAGAGCCATAGCCATCGCCAGAGCCATAGCCATAGCCAGAGCCATAGCCATCGCCAGAGCCATAGCCAGAGCCAGAGCCATAGCCAGAGCCATAGCCATCGCCATCGCCATAGCCATCGCCAGAGCCATTCTTCGTGTTGGGTAGTTTTATTTTTTCCACTCTTTAACTCCCTCAAAAAATTCTTTAGATTTTTCACTGCAAGGGATAATTTCTATGACTTCAGTTAGAGTTATTTCTGGTATCTTTATAGCGACTCTAGATGACTCATCAACACCGTCAATTGCAACCTGAGAAAGACTGCAAGCGCCTGACCAATAATGCAATCTACGAGAGTTAATAAGTGTTGCTTGCTGCGGGTGCTTTTCGCCAAACTCTTTTACGTAACCAATATGAACCCCCGCTGAATAAGTCCTGACTACACAATAACTAAGACCATCAACTTTATCGGCAATGTTATGTTCTGCGTCAGACTTTCTTATATATTCAATATCATCAACAATTATTGATTTTGGATTGCTCATTTTGTTTTCTCCGAGGTTTATATTTCAGTCTAAATAATCCTACACTGTTCGCAATTAATCTAATTAATTTTATCTATAGAGCTTAATGGCTGTGATAGGTTTTATTAATTAAGTTTATTTTTTACATAAGGGTCTAATTGAATATCCCATCAATTTTCTGAATTGCATTTACTAGACTTGAAGCCGTACCGCATCTAGTATCACCGCTATCTGGTGCGCCGTCATAATCTTCATGTGCAAAATTCCAGTCGTGATCAATAGTCGGTATTGGTTTAGTCTCGTAGACTATTTTATAACCGTCATAATGGATTGTTTGTAAATCAATATCAAAATTGGCGTTTGCGCTGCAAACTACACCGTCAGGATACCATTTGAACAAACAAAAGCCGCCCGCAACATACTCGCTTAATACGTGGCCACACCATTGGCCACCGTAAAAGTATATTATTTCTACATCTAACCCGCTTTTTGTTTTTGCTGTTATTTTCATATTTCACCTATTTTTAGATAATAGTAGTCATTTAGAGGGCTTAAGGGACACCCATATATAAACTCATGGTTAGCCTTAACTCTCTATGCTGTATTGTTATACTCCGACAAAAGCTCAACCTGTCACAAACCATTTCGCCTCATGGCTAGCTGGTCATACTCACCCACGTGTCCGCTTGCTGTGTTTTTGCGCCGCCCTCGTAGCGCTTCGCTCTTGTCTCGTGGCTAAAATGTGCCTGTTAATGTGAAAAGTGTCAGATCAGTTGCGTTTTACGGTGTCAACTGTACGTGCATCAAATGAACCGATGCCGGTATAGATAGAAATTATGAATAAAAGGGTTGCTATTAGATAAAATTATGAGATAATACTTCTTGCCGGTGGCTTGAAGATATTTCATATGGTTTGATCTGAATAGCCAGTCCTGACCGGCACATATCCATACTAAGGCTTGTTGCTTAATCGCGCAAGCCTTTTTTTATTTCATCATTTCTCAAACATGCTACAATATCCATGCGGGGTGCGGTTTTCCCTCCTTGTTTGCCAATCCCCGCCTTTCAAGAGGTTGCTATGTCTCGAATCTATTTTTGTATTATCTATATTTTAATTGTTTTTTATATTGGAATATCGGTTCTTGCATCTATTCCAGCTTATGCGGCTGTTGAGGCGTATGAGATTAATGAGTGATTTGAAAAGAGCTGTTTTTCGGTTTCTTGAGCTTAACCCCAAAGTCGATATTGCTGAAGTCGTAAAACGGCATTGCAATGAATACAAAGATTTGAACCGATTTAGGCGTGACGTATCGAACAGCCCTTTAGCTAAAAAGCTGGAATCGGGAGATTTTTTGCGATCTAACCATAAAACCGCACAGGCTCGCCCAAACAAGAATAAAAAAGTAGATTCTAAGCGGTGCTATATAACCGAAGATCAGATAAGGTTTATAAAATATGGCCGCTCTAGTATCTAATTTAATACGTCCACTTGATCTTGGCAGCACTGCGCTTACCCGTGCTGTTGTGGCTGGCGCTGATGCAGCTATGATTGATGGCTTCGTTTCTGGCTCAAACGGCATTGATGGCTCATCCGCTGCTAATTATTTTGAAAATGGTGGCACTGCTGTAGTCACAGATGATTGGTATTCAGCTTGGGCGGCTTTCCCTAGTGCAGCAACTTACGATATGAGTGCGGTAGATCGCGCTTTTGTTTGCCATTACAAAGTCGGATCGGCAACGTTTAACAATCTCAAAGCTGTTCGTTTCTGTCTGCGTTCCGGCTCAGGCACAGCCAATTGGGGTATATGGGAGTACACGTTAGACAGTACGGGAAATAACGGTTTTTATCACCCGTTTATGATGGTTGGTACACCCGATTCGACCGTAGGAACATTTGATAATACGGATATTACCGGCTTTGCCTTTATGGCGCAGCCGTCAAATACCGATGTTTTTGCTTTCGCCCAGTACATAGACCAGTTGGTTTTTATTGATGGGCCGGTTAATTTTGAGGACACAGGCACGGCGGCAACAGTCCAAATGCAAGATTATTTTGATCTTGTTGAAAGTTCATCCACGCAGGACTATAGAACACAACTTGCTGTAAAAGCGGGGCCAGCGTTTGAGTTTGGATTTCCTGTCAGAATAACGTCTGATGATTATTTATCCTCCTCAGCGGCAGAAGTAATTGCGTTTAAAGAAGCGGATTCTATAGGTTTTCCTTCGATGGCTTCGGGTTATTACCAATTAATATTTGAGCCACAAGCGTCTGGCTCTCAGGTTTACTCCAATTTAACAGCCGCAACGAACTCAACGGCTTATGACTTAACGATAGACGGCAGCGCAGCAGGATCAACGCTGGATTTTACCTCTTGCCTTTTTGCCGGTCTTGATGATGTTGTTATTAGTGGTGCTAATACTATGATGGCATCATGCTCTATTTCTTCTCCGGCAACCTGTGATATTGCTGAGGGCGACCTATCCTTAACAATTAACGATTCTGTGGCGGCGATAAACTGGTCTGCCGATCTTGTGGCGGGGTCTACAATTACCACTAACAGCCCTATTGATGTCAGTTTTGGTGTTGGCGATTATTCTGATATTAATATCAATATGACCGCAAGTGCTGATTTTGCTGTAAATCCGTCTACTGTTGGAACGTATGTTTTCACGGGATTAACAACGACTGGAACGGTTAATTTTGACAATGATTCAGCAAATAACACGACGATTTCAATATCTGGATCGTTAAACAATACGGTAGCAAGTCCTACTACTGGTGGCGGTACGATAACAATCACTCAGCCTCAAGATACGTTTACAATAACTTCCTCCGAATCATCGTCATTAATTCAGATATTTGCAACCGGCACACAAACATTACTTGACTCTACAACAGGCACAAGCTTGGCTTATGTGTTTTCTGGCACGGTGGTAGTCGATTATGTTGTCCAGAAGGCAGGTTTTATTCCTCAAAGGGTAACAGGTGTTACTTTAAGTGACACTACGGTAAATGTTTCATTGATTGCAAGCAGGGAATATGACGCTTCTCATGGGCTTACGTACACAACGGACGCAAGCTGGTCGAGTAATCAATTAACTGTCCCCACATACGGCGTAACGGCTCAAGGCGTTTTTTCTTTGATGATCGATAGCTTTATCAGTGAGACCGCTTTACGAAACACAGCGTTTAATCTGGAAATGGATGGCGCAGGCTCGCTTTATCTTACAAATGGCGCAGAAGGCGCAAGTGACTCGACTCCGGAAAACATCATTGATGGGGGTGTGGCTTACCTTGATTCATCCGGCACAACCACGGCGGCGTGGTCTTATGTTCAATCAATCGGCACAGCCACTGGATTCCAAGGCGAATTTCAGCAGGTTGATGGTTCTGGGACAGCAGATGCTAGGGCGACAGGCCCATTCGCACAAAATATCAAAGTCTTTGGTGACGCTACGCATGGTAATTTTGATTACAGAAACCACTTGGTTCTTAAGTATCAGCCTAATGGTTATCGTCCGGTAAGAGTTGATGTTTTAAGCACTTATGGAATAACAAGTCTCGCTCCGGCGGTCTACGTTGTTGCTATGGAGCCACAAGCAATAAGCGCGGCAACGGGTGATCCTGCTATTTCAATTACGATCACCAAAGAAACTACGCCGGTTACATGGAATGGTCAGGACTTTTCTATCACCGTTGAAGATACTGGCGCTAATTCTGGCGAGGCAATTTTAAGAGAGATTAACTATAATTTATCGCTCGATGCCACATATCAAGGCTTAGACCCGTTCAATTGGCCTGAAATGGTAAAAGAGCTGGGTTCTAGCTATGAAACCTTACGCGGCGTTGTAGAAGGTGATGGCACTCCAGTATTGCATGGCGTAAGAGTTATTAGAACAGGCGGTGACCCGCATCCAGACTTTACACGATTCCAAGCGGACAACGGAAATTATTACACGCCACCTGTTACAGCGAACGCTTCAATCACAAGCATCACTTCGGGATCAAGGGTAAGAATTTACAACGAGACCACGCTAACAGAGACTTATAATGACGTTGTGGGCACGTCTTATTCTGCCAGCTATACAGACGGAACTACGTACAGTAGCGGTGATGTAATCAATATCCGTATAACGCAGTCAGGCGCAAGCGCGGCTAAGTTGCCTTTTGAGACCACTGTAGTCGCTACAACAAGCGGCTGGTCTGCTATCGCAAGCCAAGAAGATGACACGGTATACGCCGCAAACGGAATCGATGGCTCGACAGTTACTAAGTTCACTGCTGATTTCACTGATGATGAAATAGATATAAATTCAGCGACTAATTTCACAATGGCTGAGGCGTACGCCTTTTATGTTTATCAGTTGACGACATCACAGGGTATAGCCGAGTTTTTCAATGGTGTGACTGCGATCGATGCTGGTAATTATCGCAACAATTCATCCATTGTCAGCATTTATTGGGACAACCTGACCACAACAAACGTAAGGCAAACCGATACGGCTCGATTTTTCCGTTCAGATGGCAATTATCCCGTTAAGAATGGAGGGGCAACAACTGGTGGAGGTGGCGTAGATTTAAACTGGTTGAATCAGGTCTACGTTGTAGAAACCGGCACAAGCGGCTTAACAGCGCAGGAATCAGCCTTATTAAACGACATATCAAGCGTTAAAACGCAGACGGATAGATTGACCTTTACACAAACAGGCGTAGTTGATGCCAATATCCAATATGTGAATGATGTTGAGGTGTCAGGAACCGGCCAAGATAACGACCCTTGGGGGCCGTAAATGAGCGCTTGGCTAAACTCATGGGGGCTATCATGGGGTAATAGCTGGGGCAGTCTAAGCGAGCAAGAAAGACCGCCAGCGGGCTATGGCGGGTATAAAGACACCCAAACTACAGAGGATGAAGAGATTGTGCTTTTGGCTAAGGTAGTAATAGATATTATTAACGACAACATAGGTGATGTATGACAGAAGAAACAAAAGAACAATTTAACGCAAAACAGGCGATTGAAAACATCGACGCACAGCTAGACGCATTTGAGCTGGTTATTGATGCTAATATCAAAGCAATCGATGATATTCGAGAGCGGCAAGAAATGATCGTATCAATGCTGCACAAAATGTCGTCTGCCTTGGGGCTTCCAAAGTCTATTCTTCCTGATTTAAAAGAGGTGGGTTAATGGCTAATGGCCAAAGAGGTAGAAAGTCCTTATTTAAGGATGAGTATATAGAGCAAGCATACAAGCTGTGTCAGCTTGGGGCTACGGATGTACAGATTGCCGAATTTTTCGGCGTTACAGAAAAAACACTAAACAACTGGAAGCATGCTCACCCTGAATTTTTACAGTCCTTAAAAAACGCAAAGGATGATCTTGATGCTAGGGTGGAAAGGTCTTTGTTTGAACGGGCAACAGGTTACAGCCACCCAGAGGATAAGATATTCAACCATGCTGGTGAGCCGCTTATTGTTCCCACGGTTAAGCATCACGCGCCCGATGTAACAGCGCAGATATTTTGGCTTAAAAATAGGCAGCCGGACAGGTGGCGAGATAAGCAGGAGGTGCACAATACCGGAGAAATAACAGTTAAAGTCACAAGAAAGAAGTTTGATGGCTCAGACGATTGAGTATGTGCTAAAGCCGCAAGGCCCTGTTTTACAGCAGTTTGCAGATTGCCGTAAAAGAAATAGCTTTATCCGTGGGCCGCTTGGAAGTGGAAAAACAGTTCAAACGATCTTAAAAATATTCGATATCATTTGCGAACAGGCCCCCGTAAAAGCGAAAGATAATAAAAATTACAATACTAGATTGTCTAGGTGGATAGCGGCACGAAATACATATTCCGAGCTATTTTCAACAACGATCAAAGACTGGCTTGAGATTCATGGCGATCTTGGACAGTTTAAGCAAGGCTCAAAAGAACCCCCGACACACTATCTTGATTTCAAGCTTGACGATGGGACTCACGTTAAGGCCGAGATTATTTTTATTGCGTTCGACCGTCCAGATCACGTTAAGAAGGCTCGGGGAATACAGGCTACTGGGATATGGCTCAACGAAACAAAAGAGTTGGCAAAAGCAGTTGTTGACATGCTAGACCTTAGGCATGGTCGATACCCTTCAAAAAAAGAGGGCGCTACGCCCACATGGCATGGTATGGTTGGTGATACAAATGCTCCAGATGAGGATCATTGGTATTACAAGCTAGCGGAAGAGGATAAGCCTGATGATTGGGCTTTTTACACTCAAGCTGGGGGTGTGTATAAGAAGGGCGAAAGCTGGGAAATAAATCCTTACGCTGAAAACCTAGATAATCTACCGAAGGGCTATTACGAAAGAGGTTTGCAGGGTAAGTCTAACGACTGGATAAAAGTCAACCTAGCAAACGAATATGGTTTTGTTAGTGCGGGCAAGCCTGTTCACCCAATGTATGTCGATAGTGTCCACTGTGTTGATATGTCATTTATGCCTGACAAGGGACTAGATATTGTTTTAGGTTTTGATTTTGGCCGTACCCCAGCATGTGCCTTTATGCAAAGAACGTCGATCGATAGATGGATTTGTTTTGATGAATTCCTCGCTCAGGATATGGGGGCAGTGGAATTTGCTCCACAACTTAAGCGATATATTGATCAACACTATCAAGGGTATCGATTCAAAGGCTGGGGCGACCCCTCCGGTGACAATGGAAATCAGGCTAACTCTGATACACCATTTAAAATAATCCGTGCCGCTGGAATACCGTGTGCTCCAACCCAATCCAACGACCCGATAAAACGAAGAGCGGCGCTTGAGTCTCCAATGAAGGAGCTGGCGATGGATGGTAAGCCAAGGTTTATAGTTTTACCTAAGGCTAAAACCATAAGAAAAGGCTTGCAGGGTGGATTTTGCTACAGACGACTACAGGTAAGTGGAGAAAAATACACTGATGAGCCTGATAAGAACGAGTATTCTCACCCTGTTGAAGCTTTAGAATATGGGCTTCAGGGCGAAGGAGAGGGCAGGCAGGCCTTGTCAAGGTCTAGTAACTCCTTTTCAAGACCGCATCAAGCTAAGGTTAATGTAAAGCTATGGTAAATATATGAAAAAAAGCAAAAGTGATTATGAAGATTATCTTAAAAAAAATGGTTTTTTAATGCTTTGCGGGGAGCCTAAAAAGCTAGACACGAGCAGTCTGACACATGATGACGTTAAAGTCTTAGATGAGGAAACAGTCAGCGACATATCATCTAATAAGCAGTTTTACATTATCAGCTAATGCTCGGTGTGACAGCTTTTATCGTTTACCGTTCAGGCAATGACCACTGGATAAGCCGATTTTTGCACCCAGAGATAAAGCATTGTTTTATTTGTTTTATTGATCGGGGTAATTGGGTGTCCGTTGATTACACCTTAGACGGAATAAGCGTTACGGTTAGTAACAATCTGCCCGAAGGTGTATACTATCAAAGAGTAGATATTGATAGGCTAAGGTTATGGCCCGTGTTCCCTACCTGTGTTGGTATGGTCAAGCACATAATCGGAGTGAAAAACCCCTTTATATTAACGCCGTGGCAATTATTGAAGAGTATTGACTATGGGAAGCAAAGCCAAAAAACCAAAGAAAACAAGCGAAGAAAAGGCTAGAGAACGCTATCAAGCTATCGAGCTTGATCAGCAGATAGCAGAGTCAGAACAAAAGTTCAAAGCCTTGGCCCGTAATAAGCTTGGTGCACAATCTTTGCTGGGTGGAGCCGTTGACGCGCCAAAGTATGATAGCAAGGCTCCAAAGAGTAAGTACGAAAAGGTCAAGCCTAAGAAGAAAAAAAAGCTGATTCCAAGTGATACTCAGGGCGGTGATAGCGGTAACGATGGTGATGGGGGCTTCTGATGCTACCTAATATTTTTACTTTAAAGGCCTTAAAGGCAAGGGCCAAAAAAGCATTTGAGAGAGAGATGCAGTGGGAAAACCTGCTTTCTGATGCCTACGACTATTTCCTCCCTAACAGAAACCTATTTGACCGTGATGATGTTGGTCAAAAGAAAATGGATTTAATCTTTGATTCGACTGGCCCTGTAGCTATTCAACAGGGAGCCTCGAAGCTACAAGAAAATATCGCACCTATATGGTCAAGGTGGGCTATTGCTGAAATTAGCGAGGAGATGGCCCGCGAAATAAAGTTATCGGGTGGTCAGGTTGATGAGAATCAAATACGAGAAAGCCTAGAAGAGCAGAGCGAGATTATTTTTGACTATATAAACCGCTCTAATTTCTCAACGCAATTCTTTGAAATGGCATTAGACCTACTGATTGGCACGGGAACGCTAATGGTACAGGAAGAGACTGACGACGATGTTATCTCATTTCATGCTTTACCTCAGAAATATATTGCATTTGAAGAGGGGCCAAACGGCAAGATAGAAACACATTGGCGCAAACATAAGGTAAAAGCGCGTGATATTGAACGCATGTGGCCCGACTTTAAACCAAGCCAGCCTATGTCTGAGAAGATCAAGAAAGACCCTGACTGCATGATCAATTGCACGGAAGGCGTTATTTTTGATCCAGAAGCCAAGGAATACCACGGTGTGGTGTGGTGTGATGATGAGAATCATGTTTCTTGGTATTTCAACTACAAAAAATCTGGCCCTATGATTACGGGTCGATACTCTAAGACAGCCGGTGAGGTCAGAGGTAGGGGGCCAGCCGTTCAAGTATTGCCTGATGTAAAAACTTTAAATAAGGCGAAAGAGTTTGCTTTAACCAAGGCTGCAATTGATCTTTCGGGCATGTGGACTGCTACTGATGATGGCGTTACAAACCCTTATAACATCACGATAGCTCCAGGAGTTGTACTGCCTGTAGGGTCCAATAATTCAAGCAATCCCTCCATATCGAGACTTGATACGTCTACCGATTTAAAGCTAGGTTTATTTGTCATTGAGGATTTACAGAATACGATTAAAACAACTTTGTTTAACGATATTCGCAGCCCTGATAGCCCTGTGCGCTCAGCCACAGAGATAGCAATAGAGCATCGAGAATTAACTAAACGTATAGGATCGGCCTACGGTCGGCTTCAGACAGAGGTGCTAGTTCCTATCTTGAAGCGCGTCATGTATATCCTTATCCGTCGAGGCAAAATTGATCCTATTCTTGCGGATAATAAAGCAGTCGATATTAAGTTTACCTCCCCGATGTCACGGGCACAGGACATGGAGGACATCTTATCTGTTCAACAGGCTGTCGAGTTCACTTTAAATACCGCTGGCCCCGATCAAGCCAAGATGGCATATAAGCTAGAAAACTTTGGTACATGGGCCGCTAAGAAAACAGGCATGCCGGCTGAGTTGGTTCGATCTGAGGCCGAGAAGGCGCAAGTTATACAGGCAGGCGCACAAGCGGCACAGGCGGGAATGGAGGTGGCACAAGCATGAGCTGGGATGATGTAGAGGTAAAATCACCTAATCAGATATCTGAGCAGCGAGAAAAACAAGCGGCGATAGCTAAGCATTATCACGCTTGCTTTACCTCTGATTCCGGTAAGGCTGTTTTAGACCACCTTGTCCAGAATTTCATCATGTCAAATGATACCGATATTCATTCACCTAACATTGAGTACGTCAGTGGTTATCATGCGGGTGAAGCAGGCATAGTGAAAATGATTCTTAATCAAATGAAGAGAGCGCAAGAGCTATGAGTGAAGATACTTTACTAAACAGTGAACCTTCAAACGAAACAAACGAAACGGAGCAACCTTCCTTTCTGTGGGCCGAAGGTGTGGCGGGTCAAGGCGATGTGCCCGAGTGGTATAAAGCAGATAAGTATAAATCCGTATCAGATCAGGCAAAGGCGTATGGTGATCTAGAAAAGCGGTTTGGCGGTTTCACGGGTGCCCCTGAGGCTTATGAGTTAGGTGAGGATGTTGATCCCGAGGACACCTTCGTGCAAATGTTGTCCGAAATTGGCACCTCTTCAAATATGAATCAAGAGACTTTTGCTAAGGTTTATGAACTTGGTGAAAAACTGCTAGAAGCTAACGCTGGCATCAATAAAGAGCGTGAAATGGCAGCGCTTGGAGATAAAGCCGAAGAACGCATACAGAATGTTGATGCCTTTCTGAAAAACAATTTAGGTGCTGATTACGAGCGTCTAATGGCTGGCGTGAATAGTGCTGCTACTGTTGAGCTTGTGGAAAAGCTAATTGCTCAAACGGGTCAAGCTAAGTTGCCAACTGGCAATGCCGTTCCGGTTAATGTGCCAACGCAGGCCGATATTGATGAAATGATGAATAAGACCGACGAGAATGGCAGGCAGCTTTATCATACGTCCGAGTCCTATCGTAACAAGGTACGCCAAGCTATGGCTCAAATGCACGGAAAGTCTGAGTTTTCCTATGTGGGTTAATGTTTGACAATTAGCGACACATTGTTACAATTTATGTAATTCTCCGATACCCGTAAGGCCGGAGGTGGTTTTTAAGTTTGTATGACCGCCCCCGTATCGGGACACGCGGAAAGCAAATAGTAACTATTTTGTTTTCTGAATATTGGAGAATACTATGTCTAAGTTTCTTTCAGATGTAGCACGTACGGAATTTGATAGCATGGTTAAGCATGCGTATCAGGGTTCAGGTAAGCTACGATCAACTATTGAGTATCGCGGCAATGTTGTCGGCGACACTTATAAATTCCGTCTAATGGGTAAAGGCCAAGGCCACGAACGTACTGGTTCTAGTTCTTTAGTTGTACCTATGGATATTACTCACTCGTTACCTACTGCCACTCTGACAGATTGGGAGCATCCAGAATATACCGACATTTTTGATGCGGCTACTGTGAATTTCGATGAGCAGCGCCAGCTAACTCAAACTATCGGTAAAGCAATGGGTCGCACAGAAGACCAGATCATCATTGATACTGTAGTGGCAGGTACTTACAACACCACTGCTACTGATGGTCAAGGTTTTGATATTGCCGCAAGTGATACTGGTTTCACTACTGACAAGCTGCAATCATTACGTGCTTACTATGACGACCTAGAGTGTGATGATACTGTCACTATTGTGGTATCAGGTACGGGTATGCAGCGCTTGTTAGATAACACTGAGACTACATCGTCAGACTTTAATACGGTTAAAGCATTGGTTAATGGCGAAATGAATACCTTTATGGGTTTCAAGTTCGTTACTGTTGGTGCTCGTCGTCTTGAAGGCGGTTTAGGTGGTTCGGGTTTGGTTGCTTACGCATGGGCACCTAATGCTGTTGGTCTTGCGTGTGGTAACTTATCAAAATCAATGTCTGTTGACTGGATTCCAGAACGCACCTCTTGGCTGTGTAATGGTATGTTAAAATGTGGTTCTACTATCATTGATCCAGAAGGCACAGCGCGTATCGCGTTCGTTTAATAGGAGAAATTAATCATGGCTTTTGTAAGAACTGATCTACAAGCAATTGGCGGTCAAACTGGCACTTCTCCTACTATCTGGAGTTACACCACGACTGACACTATTGCTGATGCAAATACAGCGGGTTATTTCAATGATGCTTCTGAAGTTTTAGAAGTTGGCGATCTAATCTATCTGTGGACTTCAACAGGTGGGACGCCTGTGGCTGTGCTGTCGCAAGTATTGAGCAACGCTTCTGGTGTTGTTGATATTGCGGACGGTACTGTTTTAGCCGCAACTGACACCGACTAATTAAAAGGGGCTTCGGCCCCTTATTTATTATGAAATGGTTAATTTTATTACTGTTAATCCCTCTTTTTGCTTTTGGTCAAAGCTATGAATTGAGAAGCCCTGCACCGTACCCCGATAATATTAATTTGGGCGAATACCCTTTTGTCAGCACATTAAATAAATTTGCTTACCGTGACGGTATTCAAGCGGCAGATGGTGACGCTTTGGTTTGGCCTGATGGTGCGATCAATACTCCAACTATTTTGACATCTGCCAGCACCTTTACAGTTACATACAATAATGCAACTGATGGCCTGGGGACTACTGGAGCGCTTTCATTGCTGTTTACCTACATTGATGAAAACGAAGAAGAAACTACAGGTGTTTTAACTTTAGGCTCTTCCGGTTCAGATGTAACAAGTTTTTCAGGGCTAGGAATTAATCGAGTGGTGGTGCTATCCAGTGGTTCGGCTGGATTTAATACAAACGACATTACTATTACGGCGACAACGGGCGGTAGCACTCAGGCTTTCTTAGATGCGGGAACAAGTGTTACTCAGCAATTAATAGCCCACATTCCCGCGAATACGACTGGGATAGGTAAGTTTTTATTTGTAAATGCGTTACGCCTTTCTGGAGGCAGCGCCCCAAGAGTTGTCTTTAAAGTCAAAGTGTATAGCAGGATAACCCAAACAACGTATGAAGTATTCCGCTATGAGATGGACACTGGTGTGCAAAACAGTTTGGCGCTTATAGACCCTATAGGTTTTAATTTCTCTCCAAGGAATGTGATTTATATTACAGCCAATACAGACACCAATAATACCGATGTTTCTGCTAGGATTTCTATCCATCGCTATGAGAACCCATAATGGCCTCAAAAATAGACCTTATATCTAATGCGTTAATCTTAATTGGTGACGTACCAATTAATGATCTTACTGGTAGTGATCGCCGCAAAGTTATTGCAAATAACCTATACGATAACATTGTTAAGAATGAGCTATCAAAGCATCGATGGGGGTTTGCTCGAAGGCTTCAAGCATTATCGTTGTTGACGTCGACCCCTATTGGTAACGAATGGCAATATGCTTATCAATTACCATCCGATCTGATTGCATTAATTAAGTTAGACCCACGCATTCGTTATCAGGTATATGGAACGCAAATTTATTGTGACTACAACCAAACATTGTACGCTGATTATATTTACGATTGCCCCGAATCTGAATGGCCCATCTATTTTTCAAAGATGATTGAATATGCCCTTGCTAGAGATATGGCAACGTCACTAAGAGATTCCACTTCTATACGTGTTGAGATGGCGGCTGAGTACGAAAACGCCTCGCGTATGGCAAGGTACAGTGATTCACAACAGCACCCACAAACACCGATTGTAAGCAGACCCTTTATTGATGTGAGGCCATAATGGCTAAAAGCAGGTCAATACAAAATAATTTCCTTTCAGGGGTGTTATCACCACTGATAAACGGCAATGTAACCTTGCAACAGTACTATCAAGGCTTGCAGCAGGGCGAGAACGTTGTCATTGTGCCTCAGGGCGGGGTAAAGCGGCGAGGCGGCATGGCGTTTTCGCTTGAGCCTTACAACACGCTACAAAGGCTTACGACTACGCCCACGATGCCGAACGGTGGCACACCTGCAAATATTAACGATGGTGATACGGCAACCACAACGGCAACTACTACTCCGATAGGCACAACTGATCCTTATGTGGTCGCTCAGTATGATTTAGGTTCCGCACAAGAGGTCGTGCTAGTTGATGTAAAAGGAGCCAGTTTATCGGTAGGTTCATCCGATGAGTTCAGGATTCAATATTCAGATGATGGCGCAGCATGGTTTGGAAGTTATCGGAACTTATCACTTGATACAACAAGCGCAGATAAGCGGATAGAAATCAACACGGTATCAGGCTCCAGTTCGCTACCACATAGATATTGGCGACTGGTCAAAATAGGTGGCACAGATGCAGGCGCGGCGGTTGTTAATATTGCCGAGTTTAATCTCTTGGTTAATTCAGGAACACTATCTAATGTCGGCAACGTAGGCATGTCGCCTGATGTTGGTGTTGATTACTTAGCTATTCTTACGGATGGAAATATTCAAATAATCCGCTATGTTGGCAATACCCTTGTTAATGTCGGGAGTGTTGAAGCCCCTTACGCTAGTGCTGATGTATCTAAGGTTAGAGGGGCTACGCTAGGTAGCGTTACCCTGTTATTCCACGAGGATTACCCGACACAAAGGCTAATTAACTACGGCGATCCATTTGTTAATAGTGGCGTAACAACAAATCCTTTTGATGATTATTCATATTGGTATATCGATGATGCGCCGTTTACCAACGTCCCTTTATTCGATTACAACGACAGCTTAAGTCCTGTTCCTGTCGCTGAACAGCAAGATATAGCTTTTGGTAGCTTCTCTAGGGGGATGCAATACCAGATAAACATTAATAATATTTTAAGCAAGCAAATTACTTTTGCCGGTGACGCCACTCCAGATGAGCAAGCGTCCACAGAGGAGAATTTACGTAAGAATCTGCAAGATATGCCAGTGTTTGGTGATACGGGAATATCGGTAAACCGTGTAGGGGCGAACCAATATCGAATCACAATTGAGGGTGAGTCTGCGGATGATTACAATTTGTTTAGCGGCTTTAATACTACAGGCACAACGTCAGCCAGCATCACCTTTACTAAAGTTGCAACGGGGTCACCTAGGCGCGAGCCTGTATGGTCTGCTAATCGCGGTTATCCGCGCATGGGAACTTTTTTTGAGGGGCGCTTGTGGATAGGTGGCACACGAGACAAGCCGCAATCTTTATTTGCGTCTAAGTCAGGTTCCAACCTTGATTTTGATACTGGTTCAGGCGCGGATGACGAGGCGATATTCACCACTCTATCAGGCAGGCGATTAAACGCCATTACTGATATTTATGCTGGGAGAAACCTTCAGGTTTTTACTACAGGCGGTGAATATGCCAGTTTAACATCAGGTGTTACCCCTTCATCCGTTAATTTAAAAAACCAAACGTCTAACGGTTCGCTTGACGTTGCAGTTCAGGAAGCTGACGGGGCGGTTATCTACGCAGACCAGAATGGTAAGACTCTAAGAGAGTTTATCTATACGTTTAACGAGGATGCTTACAATTCAACCGATATCAGCGTTCTATCCTCTCATTTAATCAAAGAGCCTGTATCTATGGGCTTTCTCACAGGTACAGCATCAGATGATGCTAACTGGTTGTTTATTATCAATGCCGATGGTGATGCCTCGGTATTAAACAAGCTTAGGTCGCAAGATATAAACGGCTTTACAAAGATGACCACCACAGGCAATATTTTAAAGGTGACGGTTTTCGGTGATGAAGTTGCATTTGTTGTTGATCGAACGATTAATGGCGTTGCAAAACGCTACGTGGAAAGGTTTACATTTTCAAATAGAATGGATTGCTCGGTGTCGTCAGTTTTTACCTCTTCAACCATAACTGGTCTAGACCACCTAGAAGGTGAAACGGTTGACGTTAGAGTAGATAACACTGTTTTAAGTCAACGCACAGTAACGGGTGGGCAAGTTGTTTTAACTGCCTCGGAGTCAACAGGACTAAATACAAGTAATGTTGTTGAGGTTGGACTCAACTTCAACGTGGCTGTTCAGTCGATGCCGATGAATACCAACATTGGAAGCGGTGAAAACTTTTTGCGATTGAAGAAAATCACGCGAATGAACTTGCGTGTCTATGAAACCACGGGCGTTTACGTCGATGGCTACCCAGTAGCGAACAGATCGTTTGGCGAGCCTTTTGGCAGTCAGGACGTGTTGACAGGTATAATTGATGATTTTTACGTTGCCGAGGGTTGGAATAGGGGCACCGTTCCCGTTATCACATGCCCAGCCCCGACGCAATTTCACCTGCAAGCTATTGAGTATGAGGTAGAATCGTCGTGAATGATTTAAGTGTTGTCGAGATGGAAGAGGAGATGAGACACCTCCCGCAAATAAAGCTGGAAACAATACACCGTTTTTCGGATGGGTGTTATGCCAGAGAGCTAAGAATTCCAGCGGGTGTTATGTTGTCTGGAGCCTTACACAAAACCAACCACCATTGGGTTCTTTCTAAAGGTAAAATCTTTGTTAAAAATGGAAATGAGAAAATTATCTACGAAGCCCCTTATCATGGGCAGACGTATTCAGGGGATAAAAGGATTATATTTGCTTTTGAAGATTCAGTATTTACAACTTTTCATGTAACTGATTCAACAGACATTGAAGAGATCGGACGCGAGATTTTAGGAGAAGAGTTATGAGCTGGGTTGTTACGGTTGTAACCGTTGCCGCTGCCGTGTATTCCGCTCAACAAAGCAGAGAGGCGGGTAAGCAGCAGCAATATAATCTTGAAAGGCAAGCCGAGCAGGAAAGATTGTCTGCCGAAGATCAAGAAATACAGCGTAGAGATAAGTTAAATAAGGTTCTCTCGGCCAATATCGCCAGTGCAGCGGCTTCGGGCACTTTAGGCGAAGGATCACAACAGTCTATAGCGATAGGTGCGGCGCAGCGGGTGGCTAGCTCGGAGGGTGCCGAATCCTTATCCGAACGAATGCGGCAAGATTTATTACGTAGAGAAGGCAAAGCGGCAAAAACGGCAGGGGATGTCCAAGCCGCTTCTACTTTATTGAATGCAGGCGTTAAGGCAGCGAGAACACGCTCCGCCCAAAAAACCCAATCACAGGCAGCGAGAACACGCTCCGCCCAAAAAACCCAATAAAAAGTTCGGAAGGTTAGGAAATGCTAGAAGAAATCCAACGCTATGGCAGTATCCGGCCCCAAGGGGTAGGCACTTCATCCAGAGAGATTAGGATGCAGGCTTTGGCGAACCTTGGGAAAAATATTAGTGATGCTGGCTTTGGGTTGCTTGCAGAGAAGCGGCAAAAGGAAGGGCAGATTGAGGGCGCTAAAGCGGGCCAAGAAGCAGTCGAAACAGGAGAAATTAAAGAGCAAAAAAGCCTTTTTCCTTCTGTTTATCAAGAATCGTTTAATAACGCCCAACAAGCGGCCTACCTCGCTGGTGTTGATCGACAAGCCGTAGAAAGATTGTCTGAGCTTGAAAATGAGTTTTCTCACGATCCAGAGGCTTATCAAAAATCCGCTCAAGGTTTGCTTGAAGGTTATGTGAAGAATGCGCCAGAGTCTTATAAGTTCGCGCTTAACGAATCGATAGGCAAGTATGTTTCCCGTGGAACCATGCGTATTAATGACAATGTTGTTAAGCGGGGCAAGGAGGAAGCCAAAAGCGAATTGCTAGGCGCTCTTGATACCTATTCGAGAGAAGCATCAAGGGCGGCAAGAAACGGCGATGTCGATGCTGTTCAGGACTATTTGCAGAAGTCTGAATTAAGTGCGGCTGCCTTGGTTGAGTCTGGTGAGTGGACTAAGGAGCAGGCTGATGAACAGGTGCGTGTTGCGCGAAACGAAACAACAGCACAGGTTTACTTGCAGATAGTCGATGACTCAAGCATAGAAGAAGCGACTAAAGTTATTGAACAAGCAGAGAAAGACGTTCCTAAAGGCTTTTCGGGTGATGAGTGGGATAGAGTTATAGCTGGCGCTAAAATGCGCTTAAAGACTAAAATGCTTAATCAAGCTAAGGCCGGAAGCGGAAAGCCTAAAGATATTTACAGGGATAGAGAAACCGCGCTAAGAATTGCCTTGGATAGCGGTGACAGTGACCCCGAAAAGCTACAAGAGGAGCTATTTTTCCTCTACAACAAAAAAGTGTTCACTCCATCGCAAACTGCTGGTATTTATTCAAAAATATGGGAAGGCATTGGTGAGCAAGAGAAAGTCTGGAATCGCTATCACGGGGATTCTTCAATCGTCGTACAGCCTAAAGCGGTTGACAATGTTTACCGCAAAGATATTGCAGAATTAGAGGCGGGTGATAAGGTCAATTTTGTCCGTAATGTTAATCTCGTTCCCGAGACCATGAAAAAAGAAATTCTTAATGATTTGCACTCGGGCGACATTCAGACTGCGGCAAGCGCCGCTGATATGATAACTCGATTGGAAGAGATACAAGGGCTACCGGATACATTTAAATCTACTGATAAGGCTTACGCAGCGCAGCTAGACAGATTGATTCAAATTTATGAGCCTGAGACAGCGGTTAAAATGGCAAGGGAAATGACCGATCCTAAAGATAAAGCAAGAATCGAGGCCGCTCAAGACTTTATCAAGAAAGAGTATAAAAAAGGTTTTTCTGATCACGCAGAAAAAGCAATGGGGCCATTCTTCGGTAAGCTAGATCCAATGATTGCGCCAAATATAACAAAGGATTATGAAACCGCGTTCAAGCAAAATTACATTAACGGCATGGACGAAGATCAAGCCCATGAAGCTGCTGAAAGGGATTTAAAACGTGTTTATCAGGAATGGATGGGGCGACCTATGAAATATTCCCCTGACAAATACTATCAGGTAGAAGGCTCTACAGATTGGATTGCGAACGATGTAATCAAGGAGTTAAAAACGAATATAGCCGGATCGCCAGATATATTAGATTTTTACCTCATTCCTACAGATCAAACGGCAAGAGAGGCCGAAACAGGGAAGCCAAGTTATATTATTCGCTATAAAACTAATGAGGGATGGGATTCAATCGGGCGATATTACCCTGATATTGAAGGGCAGATAGCTGGGAAAATAGAGGAAAATCGAGCATTTGTTGATAAAATGAGAAAGCGTAAAAGCTTTACTTATGATCCCACGCCGTCAGTGTTTGGACCTTAATTATGCCTATAGTAAGAGATGAAATAGACTTAAACGTAGATCGGGCGATTAATTATGCCGCTCCTGAAATTAAAGACGATATTAGCTTTAAGAAAAAACTAACGAGCGCTTTTCGTCTTGAAAATGAAATTATCTCATTTATAGCAGAAGAGGGGGGATTACCTGATGGTTACGCCTCAACTGAATATGATGTGTTTTCAAAATTTACGGAAGAGGAAAAGCTGGATAAGCGCTTTATTGATGCGGCTGTTTATGCTGACAATGATTCAGAACTAGAGGCGGTAAGAAACCAATATCAGCGGGAGCTTGCGGACAGAGAAAATATCCAAGGATATGATGGTGTCCTTGCAGCAATACTTGCGGGAACTTTAAGCCCTGTTAATTTAATTCCTGTAGGTGGCGCAGCGACTAGGGCATACAAGTCAGGAAATGTTTTAAAGGGTGGTCTGAGTACTGCGGCGGTTGCAGCAGGTACGGTCACAGCATCTGAGGCGTTGTTGCATGAATCTCAACTAACCAGAACGGGTGATGAATCCGCACTTAACATTACTGGCGGGGCGTTGCTTGGTGGTGCCCTTGGCGGCTTGGTCGCTAAGTTAAATAAAAACACCTTAAATAAGGCTGCAAAAGAAATTGAGACTACGTTTGATGGCCCAGAAGTTACGACTAGAGTGGGGCCGGATAGTGTTGGTGCGGCTCAAGTCTTTGGTGATGTTCGCATTAAGGGTAAGAATGTTGAAAAGGCATTGTCGGCTTTAAAAGGGATTGACCCTACAGCGAGAGTTATGACCGCTGATAGTCAAGCGGCTAGAAAGTATGGTGCAATGCTATTTGAAAACCCGTTAGAAGTTGAGGGATTAAAAGGCCGCTCCGTTGAGCAATCCGCAAGAACAAAGCAGCAAATGTACCTTGGCCGAGCGATTAATGTAGCGCATAATGAATTTAAGAAGTTAAAGGAATCGGGCAGCAAAATAAAATACCGTGAATTTGATGAAATGGTGTCCAGAGAAATAAGGAACCCTAATTCAACAGGAAACGAATACGCAGCTAGGGCGGCCAATGCTTACTCTAAAGAGGTTTTTGATACTGTATTAAAAGAAGGTCAAGAGCTTAAATTATGGGGCGATGATATGGACGTTGTGACCGCTAAACGGTACTTGAATCGGCGCTGGAACAAAGAAGCGGTAGCAGGAAATATAAAAGAGTTTGAGCGGGTAATTGAGGACTGGATTAAACGAACTGACCCCTCTGTGGAGTCGCCGGATGAATTAGCTAGCGATATAGCGTTAAGGATTATGGGTACGCCTGATGGGATGATCCCTTATGATGCGGTAATTCGTGAGGGCGTTGAGGGTGTTTCTGAGGCACCAAACCTTAATAAATTAAAAGGCTTGCAAGTCTCTGAAAAAGTTTATTTAAAAGAAACTGGCGAATTTAAAAAAGTAAAGGGTGATGCTTTTGAGGTTCACGGCAGGCTAACGAAGCAGCGTAAAATGGTTGATGTTCTTCGGGGGTGTTTAAATGCGTGAGGTTTCATTAGCAAGTATCCAGCCTGAAAAAAAAGAGGATTTATCTAAGGTTATTGAGGCAGCAGTTAAAGCCGCATTGTCGGGCCAGCCTGTACCCGTGATTAAACCATCTACGGTTGTTAATCCGCCCGAGGTCAATGTAACCGTACAGAAGCCCGCCGCAAAGCATGTAATTGAGGTCAAGCGCGATGGAGCGGGTAGAATTGAGCGAATGATAGTGAGTGCTTATGAGCCTGAGTAACTGTATAAAAAAGGCAGGTAAATCTTTATCTAAGGTCGATGCAGATTATTTAAATAATCGGTACAAGATCGCTTTAAATAAAGGTTTAGATGATGTTGCAGCAGGCAATCAAGCGCTTGATGACTTAGCTAGGATCATTGATTCAGACATTGATACTGTACTGTCAAAGACTGGCGTGAAGGGTAAAGGAAAGCAAGGACTAAGATCACCTTTTAAGGCTAGAAATTTTCTTATCCCTGATGAGCTGGTGGAGCCGTTTTTAGAAAACTCGGCTGAGCAATTAGCGCACATTTACCTAAGACACACAGTGCCTGATATTGAGATTTTAAAAGCCTTCGGGGATGCTAAGACCGCGCCAAAAGATACGCTAGACTTCTCGATCATCAATAAAGAAATCATGGAGGATTTTAGAAAGAAAGCGGTTGAAGCAAAGACAGAAAAAGAAGCGAATAAAATTATTAAGGAAGGTCAAAAGGTTGTCGAGGCAATGGCAGGCGTGAGAGATCGTATAAGGGGTGTTTATGACCTACCCGAAGGATCGCCTACATTTGGGCGAAGGTTTAACGCGGCTATGAGAAACCTTAATTATGTGAGGTTAATGGGCGGGGTTGTCGCCTCGTCAATTCCCGATATTGGCAAACAGGTTATGGCCGAAGGTTTTATGCGAGCATTTGGAGATGGTTTTGGGCCGCTGGTAAAAAACCTAGCTAAAATGAAGCCTATCCGTGAAGAAATGCGGCACATGGGATTGGCACTAGACACTATTACAAATGGTCGAATTGAGGCTATTGCAGATATTAACTCGTATGCTCTAGGGAATACTAAAGTTGAACGCGGCTTGGAGTATGTCGCCAATAAGTTCGGCAATATCTCACTTATCAATCAGTGGAATGATTTAATGAAAACCGCACACGCTTTGGCTATGCAATCGAGGGTTTATGATGATCTGTCGAAAGGGAAGTTTGACAATAGATTGTCTCGGCTTGGCTTAAGCGAAGACGAAGCCCAAGGCATTTATGAGATGGCTAAAAAACATGGGCGCGTAGAAAATGGTGCAAGATTGTTTAATACAAAGGATTGGGAGCGTCAGGATTTGGCTTTTGCGTGGGCAGCAGCATTGAGAAAAGAATCAGATCGAGTGGTTATCATTCCAGGACAGGAAAAGCCTTTATTTATGTCAAGGCATGTAGGTCAAACCCTATTGCAGTTTAGATCGTTTATGCTTTCGTCAACGCAGAGAACAATGCTTGCAACGGCGCAAGGGCAAGAAGCTAATCCTTTAGCTGGGGTCTTAATTATGACCACACTAGGGTCAATGGCTTATGCTTTTAAACAGTGGGATGCAGGCCGAGAAATAAGCGACGATCCTAAAGTGTGGGTTGCAGAGGGAATAGACCGATCTGGTGTTTTAGGGATTTTAATGGAGGGTAACAATACCTTAGAACGGTTCAGCGGGCACAACTACGGGCTAAGGCCTATGATGGGTATATCACAACCGGCATCGAGGTTTGCCTCAAGATCACAATATGAGGCTCTTTTGGGGCCAACATACGGAAGCGCTGCGCCAAACATGTTAAGGCTTTTCACGGCTGGAAGCGACGAGCACGAATGGAAGGAAAGCGACACAACGGCTTTGCGTAGAATGTTGCCGTTTCAAAATTTAACTATATTCAGACAAGGCGTTGATGCCGCTGAGAAATATGTCCATGAGGAATTTATAGAATGACCATTTTAGACAACGGCACAAGAAATCAATACACCGCAACAGGAGGGCAAACTGTATTTATTTATGACTTTGAGATATTCGAGTCAGGCGATATTGTTGTTTATCGCAATACCACCTTATTGAGCTTTGGCACGGATTACACCTTAACTGGTGTAGGTGATGACAATGGCGGCACGGTTGTTTTAACGGCTGGTGCTACTGCGGGTCACGT
>BCSF01000126.1_pt1 | contig 33814 bp, 48 predicted proteins | sample 1016431 | NCBI WGS metagenome assembly BCSF01 (sample SAMD00045685;SAMD00045686;SAMD00045687;SAMD00045688;SAMD00045689;SAMD00045690;SAMD00045691;SAMD00045692;SAMD00045684;SAMD00045690;SAMD00045691;SAMD00045692;SAMD00045684;SAMD00045685;SAMD00045686;SAMD00045687;SAMD00045688;SAMD00045689, study... | reverse complement strand
GGCTTCTGGTGGCTCAAGGGTAACTCTTACTCGTGTCATTACCATTGAGCGAGTGACTGACTTTAGTGCTGGTGCTGATATTAGTCGCGCTGCTTTAAATACACAGCTTGATACTCTTACTGGTATTACTGCTGATCTTAATGATTTGGGCAATCGTGCGCTTCGAGTTAGCGATGATGAGTATGTTTCAAGTGCTAGCAACCTAACAATTCCAGACAAGGACTCTCGTAGCGGGGCGGTTCTAGCGTTTAACGAATCTGGTCATGCGGTTGCTGGCCCTACTATATCTGATACACAATCATTAGCTAACGCTAGTGCAGACATTGCCTTGCTTGCTGATCTTCAGGACGGAACAACAGCTACAAACACTTTGACAAATCTTGCTGACATTCGCTTTGAGATTTATGACGTTGGCCAGATTACTTCTGATGTTACTGCAGTTGCGGCTGTTGATAGTAATGTATCTGCGCTTGGACCTATTGCTGCTGACATTACGACAGCTGCTGGAGTAGCGTCCAACATTACAACGGTTGCTGGTGTTGCTGCGGATGTAACAACGGCTGCTGGCATTTCGGCAGACATCTCAACGGTTGCTGGAGACAGCGCAGACATTCAGATTGTGGCAGACAACATTGGAACCATAGGGCAGAAAGCAACAGTAGATGAGGCTATTAGCTTCTCAATTGCGTTAGGATAAGACATGGCAAACACCTTCAAACGATACCCATCATCAGCAAGCATAGGGACAACAGCAACGACAGTGTACACGGTTGCTGCGAGTACGACTTCAGTCTTGATTGGTGTTAACTTAGCTAATGTGACTGGCGCACAGATTAAGGTCGATATTCAGGTAGCGGGTGTTTACCTAGTCAAAGGCGTTCCTATTCCTGCGAACGCAAGTTTGTCTGCTCTTGATGGCAAGATTATCTTAGAGGCTGCGGATACGATTGTAGTTACTAGCGACACGGCTGACTCGTGTGATGTTCTTCTTAGCGTACTGGAGCAAACATAATGGCTGGATATATTGGCTCTAACCAACCTACTAATCTAAGTAATACTTCCGCTGACATTGATGGTACGCTTACGGCTGATGGGCTGGTTGTGGAAGACGCAGATGGCGCAACAATTCGCATTCAATCAAGCGATACATCTGTTGATGGTGGCTCTTTGGGTCAGCTTGAGTTTTACTCAAATGATGCTTCAACAGGTGGCACAGGCGTAAAAGGTAAAATACAAGTTACTGACACCTCATCCTTTGGTACGGCCTATGAAATGAACTTCTTCACTGGGTATGTGACAGGTGGCGCACATGCTGAAACAAAGAAAATGTCTATCGGGCCTTTTGGCGACATCAGCTTCTACGAGGACACAGGCACGACTGCCAAGTTCTTCTGGGATGCGAGTGCGGAGAGTTTAACATTAGGTGGATCATCTGAACCAACTGTAGCCGCTGGGGAGTTAAACCTTGTTGGCCCATCGACGACAAATAGCACAGCCCAAGCGTCTTTGTCATTCTATGATGGAGGCTCTAATGACTTGGCATCTATTCAGTCATATCGTGGTGCTTCATTTTCAGATGGTGAGTTAGCGTTTGAAGTGACGCAAGGTGGTTCAGCACCAGTTGAAGCCATGCGCATCGACAGCAGCGGTAATGTCGGGATCGGGACGAGTTCGCCTAGTGCAAAAACGGAAATTGCAGGTAGTTCTAATAGCACATACTTGATTGCAGGTGGCGATGATGGCTCAAATGGCAGAGCTTTAACATTTACATCATCTGCTAGTGCAGCTTTTAACGGCGCAGTTCATACAATAAATGCTCCATCATCTCAGGGCGTTATAGCCCTTTCTACATATAGCACAGAACGCATGCGCATCGACAGCAGCGGTAATCTGTTGGTGGGGACGACATCTGCAAGTGGTTCTGGTGATGGCATTGTTCTCGGTGCAAACGATCAGGTAATCGCCACTCGAAATGGCGCAGCGCCTCTTTGGCTTAATAGGCGTTCAAGCGATGGCGCCATTGCGCTGTTTAACAAAGACGGCACCACGGTGGGGAGTATTGGGACTTTAAGCGGCTATATTTATATTGGCCAGAATGATGTAGCCTTGTCGTTTCGGCCTACTCTTGATGCGGTTTTACCATTTTCGATTGATGCTAATGGAAACAGAGATAACGCTATTGATTTGGGGTACAGCAGTGTTCGTTTTGATGATGTCTACGCAACCAACGGCACAATCCAAACATCTGACCAAAACGAAAAGCAACAGATTGCATCCCTAACAGATGCAGAGATCACCGCGGCTAAAGCAATCAGTAAGCTATTCAAAACCTTTAAGTGGAACGACAGCGTTGCAGAAAAGGGTGACGCAGCACGAACACACACAGGTGTGATTGCTCAGGAAGTAGAGCAAGCCATGACTGATGCAGGGTTGAATGCTGGTGACTATGCGTTCTTCATTAGCTCAACTTGGTGGGAAACACAGACAGAGGTTCCAGCGGTTGAGGCAGTCGAAGCGCAAGATGCAGTGTATGAAGATGTAATCATCCCTGCTGTTGAAGAAGTCTTGGACGAAGAAGGCAACGTAGTCACAGAGGCACAGCCAGAGCGCACAGAGCAACGGCTTGTTAGCGAGGCTGTCGAGGCCGTAGAAGGCAAGGAAGCCTACACACGCACTGACACCTACGAGACAGCAGAAGAAGCCCCAGAGGGTGCCACAGAGCGCAACCGCAAAGGCATTCGTTACCCACAGCTATTGTCATTTATTGGCGCAGCTACAGAGCAGCGATTGGCTTCTATTGAAAGCAGACTAGACGCATTGGAGAGTGCATAATGTCAGGATATATCGGCCCAGTCCCAGTACCACAGAGCATTCAGCGCAGACAGACCTTTACTGCAACTGCGGGGCAAACCACGTTTGGCACGACAGGATACACTGACGGTAACTTTATCGATGTTTATCTCAACGGTGTTAAGCTGGTAGGTGGCACTGACTACACAGCCACGAATGGCACTGACATTGTTTTGACCACCGCTGCTAGTGCCAGTGATGTGCTAGACTTTGTTACTTTTAATTCGTTTCAATTAGTTGACCAGACTTTTGTTGGTGATTTTACCGTAGATACAGACACCTTTCATGTTGATTCAACAAATAATCGTGTAGGTATTGGTACAGTTACGCCAGATAACCCTTTACACATACTATCAACAACACCAGATCAGATTATTTTGGAGGCCGACTCACCAACTATTGGCCCAAACCTGATTTTTAAAAATACTGATGGTAATCTTGCAAGGATTGCATCGGCTGAAACTAATACTCTGCGGTTTGAAATAGGGCCATCAAACACAGAAGCTGCGCGCATCGACAGCAGCGGTAACTTTCTGGTTGGTACTACTGATACAACGCCCTACAACAACAACGCAGGAACGTCAGCGGATCAAGGTTTTGTTGTAGACGGCGGTCGCATTTTCTCTGCCACAAATGCCAATAGCGTAGCTATTCTAAACAGAACAAGTACAAACGGCGATATTATTGACCTACGCAAAGATGGCGTGAATATGGGCAGGATCGGGGTTTATAACACATTCATGACCTCTGGCACTGGCGACACTGGGGTTCTATTCCAAAATGTTGATGACTGTTTGCAGCCGTGGAATATGACAAGCAATACAGGCCGAGATGCTGCGATTAGTCTAGGAAAAAACACAGGTCGCTTCAAAGACCTCTACCTCTCTGGCGGTGTTTACCTTGGCGGCACTGGTGCGGCGAACAAACTGGATGACTATGAGGAGGGGACTTGGACTATTGACAACAATGGTGATTCAACTGGTGTAATTGCTGCAAATCAAGACGCAACTTATACAAAAATTGGAAACCAAGTTACTATCCATGGTGTATTTCAGGTGTCTACAAGTTTTACAGGTAATCAAGTTGCTGGACTACCATTCTTGCCATACAACCCAGTAAATATTGTTTCAAGCGTTCATGCTGCTGGTGTAATGTATTATAGCTCATCTTTTAGTTTCTTTAGAATTTCCCATAACTCTGATGTTATTACTTTTTATAATCAAAATGGAACTAATCTTACGCCTTCTACATCTAATGATCCTTTTAGATTTGCTATTACTTATCTTACAAACTCATAACACCCCTGTTGGATTACAGGGTAGTCAGTCCAAGCCATAAAGGAGATAAACGATGGCACTAACAGAAGAAACAGTACAAGACAAAATCGAGATCGTAGGTGACTACAAGCATGTGCAAGTGCGCACTGCCACAGTCATCAAGCGTGATGGCGTAGAGATCAGTCGATCCTTCCACCGCCATGTCGTTGCACCAGATGCAGACATCACAGGTGAAAGCACAGAGGTGCAAGCGATCTGTGCTGCGGTACACACTCAAGAAGTTAAAGACGCATACGCTGCGCACCTTTCAGCACAAGAAATCTAGGAGATAGGTTATGAGTAGAGCTAGAGATTTAGCAGCATTTGTTAGTAACGCTGATGGCGACATTAAGTTCGATACAGATACTCTGTTTATCGATAGCTCTGCTAACCGTGTTGGTATTGGTACAACTACGCCTAGTGCGCCGTTACACATTGAGGGTGCTGATGATGCATTAGCAACCATAGAAAGCACAGATCGATATTCTCATGTAAACCTTGTTGATAGTCTTGGTGCATCAAGAGTTACAAACGACAGCGGTAACTTAAGACTACGCGCTGACAATGCAAATTCTACTGCTAGTTCTTATCTGACTATGGAAGTTGATGGCACAGAAGCTATGCGCATCGACAGTTCTGGTAATGTCGGGATTGGGACGAGTTCGCCCACCACACCATTGCACGTTGCGGGGGCTAGTGGTGTATCTGTTTTAAACTTACAACGCACTGACACAAATACCTCTGGTGGTGTGGGGACATTGCAGTTTGCAGCAAGTGACAATCATGTGGTTTCGGCTATTGCAGCTATTGGTGATGGCGACAATGAAGGTGCGCATTTAAGTTTTCGCACAACGAGTGCCGCAAGCAGCACAAACTGGTTTGCTTCTACTACAGAAGCCATGCGCATCGACAGCAGCGGTAATCTGTTGGTTGGGACTACAAGCACATCAGCAAGTGTTGTTGGTGGTCGTATATTTAGCGGGGGTCGTATTGTCACGTCAACTACTAGCGAGGCTCACTATTTCCGTAGAAACTCTACTGATGGATCAATCGTAGATTTTGCCAAAGACGGCACCACGGTGGGGCGTATTGGGGTTGCTGGTGATCTGTATATCGGGACAGGCGATACTGGAGTAAGGTTTAATGACAACGTAGATGCAATCTATCCAATTACAACAGTTACTGGCGCAAGCAGAGATAATGCTGTTGATTTAGGGTATTCATCTATCCGCTTCGACGACATCTACGCCACCAACGGCACAATTCAAACTTCAGATCGCAATGAGAAACAAGACATTGCTGAACTTGACGAAGCTGAAAAGCGTGTAGCAACAGCAGCCAAAGGCTTGATCCGCAAGTATCGTTGGATTGACGCAGTGCAGGAAAAGGGTGATGAGGCTCGTATTCATGTAGGTATCATTGCGCAAGATTTGCAAGCTGCGTTTGAGGCAGAGGGTTTGGATGCATCTCGTTACGCAATGTTTATCTCTAGCACTTGGTGGGAAGCTGATGAGGTAATCCCTGCTGTAGAGGCACAGGAGGCTGTCTACGAGACGCAAACAGATGAAGAAGGTAACGAAACACAAGTTCTTGTTTCTGAAGCAGTAGAAGCGCAGCCAGAGCGTACAGTAACTAATACATATGAAACACAGGAAGAGGCTCCAGAAGGAGCGACAGAACGCACTCGATTGGGGGTGCGTTATCCAGAACTTCTAGCGTTTATTATAGGAGCTATGTAGTGGACAAGCGAACAGTATCATCAGCACACACTCGAATTGATAACCTTGAGAAGCAACTGATCGAGGTAAAAACCGAAGTAAAGATACAATTCAAAGAAGTCTTTACGCGGATCAAGCGGATTGAAAGCCTGTTGATTGGTGCCGCGGGTACAATCATTGCTATGCTTGTCGCGGTTCTAATGAAGATGGGCTGATGGATCAGAAAGCAATGATATCCGTGCTGTTCGCTGCGGTCATGGGTTTGATTGGCTGGAACATCAAGACTACAAACGAGCTGCAGTTAGCCGTGCAAAGGCTGGAGATCATTCTGTTGAATGATGCTTTAGTGAAATGACATGGCTATTCTGGAAACCATAGCCGCAGCCAACGCAGCTTACGGTGTCATTCGAACTTGCTTACAGAATGGCAAGGAAGTTACTGGCCTAGTGTCAGAGGTTGGCAAGTTTCTACACGCAGAAGAAACTCTGCAAGAAGAATATAAGAAGCGTAAAGACAATCCGTTTGCCAAAGCATTAGGCAAAGACATCTCGGATTGGGAACACTTCCAACATCTCGAAGAAATGAAAGCCAAGCGTAAGGAGCTTGAGGAATGGTGTCGCTTGTATGCGCCCCCTGGAACATGGGATCGGTGGGTAAAGTACCAAGCCGATGCTAGGATTGCGCGTAAGGAGGCTCGTAGACGCGCTGAGAGGGAGCGTGAGGAGCGCATTGAGTTGATTGTAACCATCCTATGCGTAGTGGGTGGTATCGTTGCTCTAGCTGGCGTTCTCTGGTGGCTTGGTAGAAACGCGGGGAAGTGGTGATGCTTTATATACTTGTGTTCATACAGTACTTACCCGCAACTTCGTTGAAGTATTATCAGATTGGCCCATCGTTTGGTACGTTACAGGAATGCGAACAGGAGAGAAGAAAGGCACAGGAGGTTTTGATTGTACACAACAGTCAGACTGTTGCTTGCCTTGAGGTTAGTGGAGCTTAGTAGAAACAAGTGGGGAGTTTTGACCGATGACAACAAATTGGTTATTATCACCCACGATAGACGGATAGCGAAAGGGTATATGCAATGGCTAGAACGTTCATCGATGACTGGAAGATCATCCCAAGATTGATGATGCTTGCTGTCACTGTACTTACTTATCAATCTGTTCATTGGTACATGGGGTTGCCTGATCCTTCTGTGCAGCAGTCTGGTTTAGTATCTGTTTGCATGGGGGCTTTGACTGGATGCTTTGGTATCTGGATGGGCAAGGAGGTTAAGCAATGATTGGTCAAATTATATCTGCTATTGGTGGACTAGCTACTAGTTACATCGATGGTAAGACTGCGGTGCAGAAAGCAAACGCAGAGATCAAACTAAAGCAAGCCACTGGTGAGATGGACTGGGAACAGTCTGCTATCGAGGCCAGCAAGGATAGCTGGAAAGACGAGCTATGGACCGTTGTCTTCGTGGCTATATTACTTGCCAACTTCATACCCTCTATGCAGGATGTAATGGCGGTAGGGTTTGCTAATTTGGAGGAGTGTCCATTATGGGTTCAATGGGGAATGTACGCTTCAATAGCGGCCTCGTTTGGAATCCGCACGATGCGGGGGTTAAAGAAGTGAGCAATTTCAAACTAAGTAAACGAAGTATTGGCAAGTTAAAGGGTGTTCACCCAACGCTTGTAGATACTGCGATGTTAGCAATCCGTCTATCAAGAGTAGACTTTGGTATCACCTGTGGCCTACGCACCCTCGAGGAGCAAAAGAGATTGGTAGCAACAGGTCGCAGTCAAACGATGAACAGCAAACACATACCACAAGGGGACGAGTATTCACATGCAATTGACGTTCTTGCTTATGTTGATGGGGAAGTTTGCTGGGAATTAAATGTCTATGATGAGATATGCGATGCGATGGCAGCGGCAGCCAAAGAGACTGGCGCGTCAATTAAGTGGGGTGCAGCGTGGAGCGAGGGAGACATTCGCGCGTATAAAGGTTCTGCTGAAGATGCTATGAACGCTTACATTGATCTTCGCAGATCACAGGGTCGTCGTCCATTTCTTGACGGCCCTCACTTTGAGTTGATGGCCTAAGTCTTGGTCGAATTGATTTAGATATCCTCCCTGTATCTAAACAAAACATGTCAGCACCAAGGCTGTCAGATAGTGGTTCGTTAGCGCGGATCGCTATCTGACACTGTTCTGAGTTCTCAAGAAGGATTGTACGCTCGATGGGATAACCCTTGAGCGTGTAACTAATTAGGAAAATGTAGAAAGTTTCCATTGCTTCTGCTTTCTGTTTTGTTAGATTGTCGCGGTGGGCGGTTTGATACCATCGTTTTTGTTGGTCATCCCCAGCTTATCCCGACACTATAGCGCCGCCCACACGATTACTTTTCTTTTATGGTGATTATATCAATTACGTCTGCTACTGAAGCTATAGAAAGAACAATGCCGACAATAATCAAAACGACCCACCCAATGCCAAGAAGCCAAGGCATAATCTTATTCTCTATCTTTTGATATGTACTATACTTCATAACCTATCCACTCCTATTTACTCTCACGATTATCTCGAGACTATAACGCCCCCACGAATTACTTTTCTCTTGGTAATTTCCACTTATCAATCTGGGCCATAACAACCCCTTCGCTAACACCTTCGATGTAAGCAATATCTTTGATCATCACTTGGACGCACAGCATACGATTGATTCTTTGTGCCATTTGTGATGCTCGCTTGGGCCATTTGTAGTTGTACTCATTGATTTTGGTGGGTGTTTTTGGCTCTCTTGCTTTGGTTCGTATCACTGGTGCTTTTGTTTTTTCTTTGAGGATTTGTTTTCTGTAACCCTCTTGTTCTCTTTTCATCTTCCACATTGCTGCTATCTCTGACTCTGAAGGTGGTCGTCCGTATAGCTTGGTGAAAGTTTCTGTCATGTTGACCATTAGATGTTGTATCCTTTCTTGCGCAGTTCTGCTGTGAACCGTTTGAGTTCTTGCTGTGCTGCGTAGATTTCGTTGGCTATACCCTTTCGGGCATCTGTTCGATAACGTTCATCTTGCAATCGATCCACCTGCTTGCGCAAGTATTTTAAAATGTGTTCTTCTGATGGTTTTAGTTTTGTCATTGGTTACTCCTATAAAAAAGGCCAGCCTAGAGGCTGACCAGTTGGTGAGGGTTGAGGCTATAGGCTATGACAAGCAGTGTGTACCCTCACAGAGAACGTGTCTATTTAAAATGGTATCTTATCGTCTGGCAACCCACTATGTGCGCTAGCCTCTTGTTTATCTGAGATATTGAATGACATGTAAGGCTTGCCATCTTTTTCACGCTTCCAACCAGCAATGCGTTTGTTATCTAACAATGGACCAGACCAATCTGGCGCACCTTCTTTAGCATTGTCATTAACAAACAGAGTGCCAACTTTCTGATAGATTTCGATTATTTGTTTGCCATCTCTGGTCTCGTCCATGATGTTGACGATCTTCATGTCTGCACCTTCGACGTTAATCTTGCCTTGTAATATTAGCTGTTGCGATGGGAAGGGTGTGAAGGCTGCGCCTTTGTTTGTGTCATCATATTCTGCCATGCTTTTGGCTCCTTTAGAATGGGTTGTTTCGTTTAGTGGTTGGTGTGGTTGCATTCCCAGTCGTCGCTCGAGACTTGGGGGTCTCGCTCGACTGGGATGCAGCATTGCCATCGTCATCGTCGGCTGGCAAATTGAGTAAGGACATGATGCCATATCTACGAGCGTAGGTAATAGCACTGCCTAGTCCTTGCATATCGTTCTTACCTAATACAAGTGGCACGTTAGATGTCATTTGAAACTGAGCATCGTCTTCATGATATAGGTGCGTTGATACAAAGTGACCCGCATCTGTGGTGAATACTTGCTGGCTTAGGAAGAAGCCGTGGTTTGCAAGTGGATCAGTGACAGCCTCGATGCAGCCTTCAAGGGTAACGTACTTGCTGCGAAAGTGTGGGTTAGTACCCTCTTTCTTTGGCGGCTGTATTTCTTTGCGAGCTTTGATTAGTAAGCTGATTGTGTTTTTAGACATTATTGTTCTCCTTTTACTTTTTGTTTTGTGTGGTGTAACCACAGTTTAGATATGCAAGCCAATTCATTTTGATTGACTGCAAATCCCACCCCATGTCCAAGGTTTATACTAAAACATGAAGAGATAAACTTTTCACGAGATATGAAACCAGCAACTTTCATTGTTGAATTATCGATTTCACAAACAAGGACAGAGCAAAATGCTTTAAAAGAATCCTTGTTTTTAAATAAAAGCTTTCCGCTTTTATAAAAAGTTGACTTAACATCGATGCTTATTTCATCAAGCCATAAGTCTGCGCCATCATCAATTCCAAATTGAAATGGATTGTGTTCAACATTTAGAACTTTTGCTACTGCAACTTCTGCCTTAATACCAAGCAAATCTAAGTCGTTATCATTTCTTCCTTTATCTCGTCTTTGATTCTCTACCCCAGATGCACGAGCTAATTGCCATCTTAAAGCTGCGGCTTGTTTGCAAGAAGCAAGTTCTTTTTTAGATAGCTTTACTATCATCGCTTAGTAATCCTTAATGAGCCACGCTTGTCACGCTTGATTGTTAGGTAGTCGCAGTAAACTTCTCGTTCGTTATCACCGACCATTCCTTTGAGGTCTTTCTTTGCGTTCTCGAACGTGCGGTTTTGCTCATACCCTTGGATGTAAGTAACTGCTGCGTCGACAAACATGTTGTCTTGACTTGCGTCCCTCGCCACCATTTTGTCCAGCGGCACTTTGTCAATTGAGAGTGGCGATACGTCAACAGCAATTGGCTCTTCGTCGCGAACAACGTAACCCCAGAAATCTGACACCACTGCCCACATTGAATTGAAATACTCTTTGTTTCTGTCGACATGCACACTGTCCCACTCACTGTTGCCAAAAAATACTGAAAGATATGCGCCACTTGCATCAGCCAAATGAATGTAGAACTGAATCTGTGGCATGTAGTATTCAATAACTTTGCTCATGTTATTGTATGAGTTGGTATGCTTTGCCTCGATGATCTTGTCGCCAATCTTTGTATCGACTGTGCGAAAGCAAGGTATGTCACCAACTTCAGCTTGCAGTGGTAGCTGAAAATTATTTAGCTCACAGTCATGTTGTTGAGCAAACCAACGTAGGTTAAAGTCTTCAGTCCATACGCCCATTTGCACAGCAACATTCTGTGATAAGTCTTCTGGTTCTTTGCGGCCTGTTTTGATTTGCCATAGATCAAGCCAGTCTCCTTGCATGATCTTAGTGCAGTCACTACCGCCTATGAATCCTTTACGGTTCATGGTGTTCTCCTTTATTTATAGTGACAAGACTACTGCATGTGTGCAGTTCAATCAAGATATTTCTTGAAGTCATCCTCTGTTAAATCAGTGGTGTCTAGTAGCTCTTGTTTAAGTCTGCCGCTTAGATACATCTCACCAATAGGTTCGCCGTTGCGTATTCTGTCTGCCATGATTTGCTGTGTGTTAAGCACATAGTTACTGCGCTTATATTCTTTGGCATAATGAGGCGAGGAAGCAGCACGTTTGACATGAGCATCCCAAGTATCTGGCTTTACTTGTTTGAACTTTCCCATCAGACCACCTTGAAGTATTGAGCAACACGCTTTCCGTTTGGTAGTTCGATCATAGTCTTGTCGACAGGATAGCCAGCTTGCTTCAAGTCACTGATGCGGGATGCTAGTCGAAAGCAATGATAGTCAGATAGAGCTTCGAATGCTGTAATTGTTTTGCCTTGATCAAGGTGTGCTTTGATCATCTTTGTTTGTGATTCCATAGCTGTTCTCCATTAGCTGTTGAAATTGTTCGCCAGTCATTATGACTAGAGTTTGCGGAGTTCCCCTCCGTCTTTTGTAGAATGCAATGTCTCTTCCTTCGAGGACACTGAATGGGCTGGGGAAGCCTGACTTATCTCTGTACTTTACTTCTCCCACCAGTTCTTGGTTTCCAATCTGGAGTTTAATGTCTCCTGAATATTCTCCTCCCAAGCTGCCACTGAGCGGTTGCCTCTTGGCTTTGATCTGCGCTTGGATTTTGTTGAGCCAATCGACAAACCACTTTTCGTGGTAAGTTCCTTTTGACTTGTTACGGTTTGCCATCTGTCTTCCTCATAACAACGGAGGCAAACATACCAATGCTTTTCCATTGTTCCTTTATGTTTGCGTTTAAGTATTGCAACGAACCATTCTGATTTCATCTCGCAAGCTACGCATACAATATATTGCTTACCTTTTCGTGACTTCGATGTCATAGCCAAGAGCGTCCAACCAACAGATCAACATGAATCCTGATGGTATTCGTTTGTGAGTTTCCCATTTATGTATCAGAGATGATGTGCAACCGATCTCGCTTGCTAGTTTTTCCTGACTTAATTCTCGCTCGTATCGAGCGTCTATTAACATCGTGACCATCTTCTCGTAGTCTTTTGGTATGCTCACGGGCTTGTTGTATCTCGTGAAGTTTTTGGATTGCATTGCTTACTCTTAGTGCTGTCTCATAGCGTAACTCTGTGTCTCCATTTATTGTTCTGTAGTATGTAGATGTTGGGATGTCAGCCGACTTGAATGCTTTGAGTAGGCTGACACCAGCTTCATCTGCTTTTTGTTTTATAATATCGAGGTATGCTTTCATGCTGCAAACATGCAGCTAAAAGTCTACTTCGTCAACCTCTGTCTCGCCTGAGCCATGACAAGCCCAGCATTCTGCGGTGTATTCTTCGAGGCTTGGGGGTGTGTCGCGTGACACCCACGGTTCTGGTCGTTCGTATGTTAGAGTGCCATCACCTAGGCACTCTGGACATGCGACGATCTCAGTGGGGTATTTGATCATCAAGTGGGGCAAGGTGTTTGTCCTCCCATGTTGTCATGCATCGAGCTAAGAACTTGTCTGAGTTAAAGTCAGGGTTCACTTGCTTGATTGCTTCAGCAATAGCCATGTGTGCATGTGGTGAAAGTGACAAGGCTAGCTTGTCACTGAATTGATCAAGTTGATCAGATGATAAGTTAAGCATTATGCAAACTCCCAGTGCTTGCTGCGCATTGCTGATGCAATGGCAGACTCTCTGTTGTATTGCGCAGTGTGCGGTGAGCGTAGGTCTTGGGTATGTGTTGCCCAGTATGTTAGGCAATTATACAAGGCCCACTTGTTACGCCCTAGATCACGGCACTCATTGGCCCAAATTTCAAGCAGCTTTTCTAGCTGTCGTTCATTTGTCTTGGTTACTTCAGTCTGGCGTGTGAATGCTTTGGCAACTGTTGCTTTGAAGAAGCGTTCAGCCATTGGTGTTGTGACTGGTGTTGCCATCCATGCTTGCCACACTTCTTTGCGTGACATGAAATGCTCTAAGCCATTAGTGATCTTAGCTGCGCTGCCCTCGACATTGATCGAGGCAGTGTGTTTGTACCTAGTCTTAGCTACTGCATCTGCTGTTGTGCATCCATTCAGGCACCATAGACGTAAGCCACTAGCTTGCTGAGAGAATGACCAAGATGCATCATAGCTATTAAAGAAGTCTACTTTGAACTTGGTGTAGTCACCGACAGCTGGCTCGATGGTGAGGTCATTAAATAGAATCTGTCCTCTGAGTTTGCGTCCATCTTCTAAGACTGTAACATCAATATCGTAGTCTCGAGACAAGCCAGCTGTTGCTACTGAATCTAAGATAGAGTTAACGACATCATCATGGGACACAGCTTTGTAGCGTGAGCCATGCACACCCAACACTGTGTTGGTGTCTGTACGCATGATGCATTTCTGTCCATCAATCTCGTTTCCATTTATGTCAAAGACAGGTTGTGTTTCGATTGGAAAGCTCCACTCGTTTGTCATATCAAGCATTGTTGTTCTCCTTATGTTAAGACTGCGAGGGCTACATATAGCCATGCAAAGATTGTGATTGCTGCAATCAAACTTAAGATCACATCAACGATTGCGTATAGTTTATCTCTATTCACAGTGTTCTCCTTTATTATTAACTTATTAGTCATTGCATTATTGCAGCTATATTATTAGCTACAAAATTGTTTTTCATTTAGTGACGTAACGTCACTTTGAGTAGTTGCGCTGCACACAACCCCAACCTATCGGCCTCGGGCCGATGTTTTAAAACGAGGAGCCGAAGCCCCCCGAGGGGAGGTGGCTTACGCCACCTTTGCTCTACGTGCCTCGATAGCCTTGAGAGCGGCCTGTTGTTGCTTGGTAAGTTTGTTAGCTGGACGCGCAGGTCCATTGGTCATGACGAACTCTTGACCTGTGTACTGTTCGAACCACTTGACGTAGAACTTACCAAGCGCGTCGAAGGACATAGCCTCAACTTCAAGCTTGGGAGCTAAACGGTTGTACTTTTCCTGAGCGTCATGAAACGCTTTAGGCTGCTCATTGTCTGGCAACGGTTGATCTGTGCCTTCCTCGTAGCAAGTAGTCGATCTGATATTACCGTAAAGCGTTTCAATGTAGTCACGCTTGTTCTTAGCTGAGTAGAACGGCATTCTGGTAATGCTACGAGCTACGTCAGTAATGAAGTAGTCGTTGGGTTGATCTCCAACTTCCGTTGTGTAGTTATCAACAATTAAGTCTGCCAGTGTGTTCAAAGTTTCCACAATTTTAGTATCGATAGTCATCGTAATCTCCATTTGACTGTTTGTGCAGGGGCAAGGCCCCTGCGTACCACCCGACAACACAGCACAGGGAAACGCGACTCAAAGAGTCGTGCTTGCAGTTCGCATAGAATCCCCACAAGGCGTACCATCTACATCACGCAACAGCTGCCAAATGCATATCGATCAGAGCTAAGAAAGGATTCGTCATTGCGAACTGTTTCCCGCTGTGTTTCGGATCAGTGGACGCAAGGGGGTGCGCCCAGCAAACAGTCCAAATGGCAGATGGAGATGAACGAGAGATACGCGACAATTGGGGGAACTTTGAACGCGCTGGCTAGCGTCGTAGTTTGGGGTAGCTACAGGAAGTTGGTGTCAACCCATCTCTCCCCAATGTGACGTAGCGTCATTTCCAGTGTGACGTAACGTAACGACTTGACAGCACCTTGAAGAAACGTGCTAGTTTGGGGGGAGAGAGGGAGAGGGGGGCCTATGATAGGAGATATCATAGCAAATGTCCCTAATCATCCTTCTTAGTTCATGTCTTCAATCATCAAGCTAAATGCAGTAGACTGACAGTGAGCTAAATGTAGACAACTATGCATAGAAGGATGATCAGATGAACGTTCCCGTAGATCGTAAACTCACTGATAAACAGCTAGCTTTGGTGGATACACTCGTAGCAGAAGGGTGTTCAATTGCTAAGGCTGCGGAAATAGCTGGATACGCTGCTGGCGAGAGCGGAAGGGTAAGCGCACACAGAGCCTTAAAGCAACCACATGTGCAGCAATACATGCATCAGAGGATGAGTGAGACTTTTGGACTTAGTGCTACTGGTGCGCTGGCTACAGTAAGAAGGCTATCACAGGGGGCTAAATCTGAGTACGTCCAGTTGGAAGCCAGCAAGGATTTGTTAGACCGTGCTGGGTATAAGCCTATCGATCGCAGCCAAGTTCAAGTAGCTGGTGACATACGAGTCAGCATTGATCTAGGTTAATTAGTTACCAGTTGACTACGACAGGGGGGTAGGGGGAAAAACGTGGCAACATGTTACTGTAATAGTCCTTCTCTCTCATTATAGCTGTATAAGGTTTGTGCGTTGTCAGAAATATTTTTTTTGGTATAGGGTTTGTTTATGAGTAGATTTGGAACCAAGAAGCCTGAACCTACGCCCTCTCGTCATGACATGTCGAAGGCGAAGGCGGCATTGAAGAGTACTGGATATGGTAGCGAAGAAGTATCAGAATCCTGAAGGTGGTTTGAACGCGGCGGGTCGTGCTTACTTCAAGCGGAAGGAGGGTGCTAATTTAAAGGCACCTCAGAAGAGCGGGACTGATAGTCGGAGGGTTTCTTTTGCAGCACGATTTGCTGGGATGAAGGGGCCGATGAAAGACGAGAAGGGTCGCCCTACGAGGAAGGCTTTAGCGTTGAAGGCTTGGGGGTTTGGCAGCGTAGAGGCTGCGCGTAATTTTGCAAAGCGTCATAGAAAGAAGAGTTAGTATGTGTTTTGGTGGTAGCAGCGGCCCGAGTGCCGAAGAGATATATCAAAAGAAGAAGATTGATTTTGGCCCTCTTCCTTCCCTAGCAATGTCAAAGAATAAAGAGCGCACTGGGCCAGCATTGAAAGATGTTCCGAAGCAGCGGACTGGGATGCAGAAGCGCAGCTTGCTTTATCCTACTGGGGGTCAATCATGAGAAATACTTTATTAAAGCAGTATAAGGCTGCGGAAGAAAAGTTAGATGGCATGGGCAATCCGCCTAAAGGCGGCTGGAGTAAGAAGCAAGCGGATGAGAGACGCAAGCTAAAGACTTTGTTAAAGACGCTTGGGACTAAGCTTGGAAGTATGAATCCACCTGATAAGGATTATCCATAATGCCAGTGAATGAAGCGGGTAATTATACGAAACCTTCTATGCGGAAGACACTGTTCCGCAAGATCAAAGCCAAGGCTACTCACGGGACCAAGGCGGGTCAGTGGTCTGCGCGTAAGGCGCAACTATTAGCGAAGGAATACAAAGCTAAAGGTGGGGGTTATAAGTGAAGGCTCCACAGAAATCATTAAGACGTTGGGGAGCGCAGAAGTGGCGCACCAAAAGTGGCAAGAAGTCTAGCGAAACTGGTGAGCGTTACCTCCCTGCTAAGGCTATTGCTGCTCTTAGTGATTCTGAATATGCAGCTACAACCCGAGCTAAACGAGCGGGTAAGGCAAAAGGTAAGCAGTTTGTGGCTCAACCGAAAAAGATTGCTGACAAAGTGAAGAGGTATAGAACGTAATGGCTTGGTATATTAAGAGTACGAATGAACTTTGGACTGGTGAAACGCATACTTTTCAGGGGTGGACTTGGACTGGTGCGACTAAAACGCCTGAGTCTGTAAAGTTGGTTGAAGGTGAGGAGCCAGTTAAGGCAAGGACAAAGAAGGGGACGTACAAATCCGATGACCCTTCTACGCCTAAGATCGATGAATCAAAGGCAAAACCCAAGGCTAAAAAGAAATGAGCTTTGTAAATACGCTAAAGCAAGAAGATTTAAGTGCGCTGCGGGAAGCCGTTAAGCGCATTCACTTTAAGTATTATCCAGAAAAATATGGACAACAGGCTCTATCGAATGCAATGCTTGACCAAATCATTGAATGGTATGGGCCTGAAGTTGTAGAAAAGTCTATGAAGGTATTGGTGGATAAAGGACTACGGTAGTGGTTGATTTTAAGTACAAGCCTGACGGCGAAGTGCTGAAGTCCTTTATGAAGGACAATACTTTCTTTCGTGGCATCAGGGGGCCAGTAGGGAGTGGTAAAAGTGTTGGATGTTGTGTGGAAGTTTTTCGCAGGGCTTTGGAGCAGAAGAAAGGCCCAGACGGAATCCGAAAGTCTCGATGGGCTATTATACGGAACACAAACCCACAGCTACGAACTACAACTATTAAAACATGGCTTGACTGGTTCCCAGAAGAAGACTGGGGAAAGTTCACATGGTCAGTCCCCTACACCCACAATATCAAGAAGGGCGACATTGACCTCGAAGTTATCTTCCTAGCTCTTGATCGTCCCGAAGATGTCAAGAAGCTCCTCTCTCTCGAACTAACTGGCATCTGGATTAATGAGGCTAGGGAGATACCAAAGTCAATTATCGATGCGTGTACTATGCGTGTTGGTCGTTTCCCTAGTATGAAAGACGGTGGGCCTAGCTGGACTGGCGTAATTGCAGATACTAACGCGCCCGAGGAAGATCACTGGTGGCCTATTATGTCTGGTGAAGTTCCGATTCCTGATCATATTCCGCGTGAGCAAGCCAAGATGCTGGTAAAACCAGACAACTGGCAGTTCTTTACGCAACCCGCAGGGATGAAAGAGATTAAGAACGAAGAAGGTGAGCTTGAGGATTATGAGCCTAGCAAAGAGGCTGAGAATCAAAAGCACATGTTGAAGTCTTACTATCCAAACCTTATTCGTGGTAAAACTAAGAGTTGGATTGATGTCTATGTTATGAATAGACTAGGCCATGTTCAGGATGGTAAGCCAGTGTACCCAATGTTTGCACCAGAAGTTCACATAGCCAAAGAAGAAATACCTGTTGCGGCGGGTGTTCCTGTGTATGTTGGCGTTGATTTTGGTCTAACTCCAGCGGCTGTACTTGGGCAAAAAGTCAGAGGCCGATGGTTAATTCAATCTGAAATTGTTGCAATAGATATGGGGATTGTAAGATTTGCTGAAGTTCTTAGGAATGAACTAGCGACTCGTTTTTCTGCCGCTGGCGAGGTCATAATTTATGGCGATCCAGCTGGTGACTTTAGAGCGCAGACTGATGAATCTACTCCCTTTCACATTCTGCGCGGTGCTGGCTTGAGGGCGTTCCCTGCGCCCTCCAACTCTGTTGACCTACGTCTCGAAGCTGTCTCTTCCCAGTTGACGAAGATGGTGGAAGGTAAGCCAGCACTTTTAATTGACCGTAGGTGTCCACAGCTAATTAAAGGTTTTGAGGGCGGCTATCAGTACAAACGTATGGAAGTAAGCGGTGAGAGATACGCAGACAAACCAGATAAGAATATGTTTAGCCACGTTCATGATGCGGCTCAGTATTTGTTCTTAGGTGCTGGTGAGGGTAGAGCCTTGATGAACTCTCAAAAGCCAGCACAGGTAACCGTTGCAAAAAGAGACTTTGATGTCTTCAATCGTAAATCTAGGAGCCAACGTAAGACAAGCGTATGGGCTAGGATGTGATTTTGTGCGTTGAGTTTTTTTCCTTTTTGTGAATAGGAATGTAAAAAAGGAGATTCATTATGTGTTTTGGTGGTGGTGGCCCAAGCCAGCAAGAAAAAGAGCAAGCAGCTGAACAACGAGTAGAAGCTGATATTGCAAAGCGTGAAGAAGCTGAAAAGCGTGCGCAGCAAAAACGTGATGACATTAGTCAAGCTATAGAAGCGCGAACAGAGCGTCGAGGAATGCGTGGCGGTGCTGGTCGTCGTTCATTGTTTAGAGCTGGTGGTTCAGGGTTCTTGGGTAGATTTGGCTAATGGACAAACTCGCAAAGCAGTACATCGATAAGTACACTAAAGCAAAGGCATTTCGAGAGAACTGGGTTCCCTTGTTTGAGGAGTGCTATGAGTATGCTTTGCCGCAGCGTGAATCATTTTACTATGAGGAAGCAGGGCAACGCAGAGATGAAAAGATTTTTGATGAGACTGCTGTTGTTGGTGTTCAAGAGTTTGCAAGTCGCCTTCAATCGGGGTTAGTTCCTAACTTTGCTCGATGGGCAGACTTGATGTCTGGCAGTGAAGTGCCGCCAGAACAAAGGGAAGAGATTGATAACGAGTTAGATGAAGTTACCGAGTATGTCTTTGAGGTGCTTCAGAACTCAAACTTTAGCCAAGAAGTACATGAATCCTTCATGGACTTGGCTGTCGGGACTGGTGTCTTGTGCGTCGAAGAGGGAGACGCAGTAAACCCAGTAATATTCTCAGCAATCCCGCTCCCCCATGTCGTTCTCGACACTGGCCCCGACGATAGAATCGATCATGTATTCCGTGAGCGTAAGAAGGTTAAGTTTGACCACTTGCCTTTGATGTATCCTAAATCTGAGTTTCCTCCCAAAGTTCAGGCTATGATGGGCAAAAACCAAGAGACGACGGTCTTAGAGGTTGTATGCCGCGACTACTCACGGAAGAATGAAGAGGCCTACTATCACTATGCAATCTGCATGACCACTGAATCTGTTTTGCATATGAAAGAGATGAAGGGGTTAGGGTCAAACCCATTTATTTGTTTCCGTTGGTCTAAGTGTGCGGGTGAAATCTATGGTCGTGGGCCTCTTCTAAATGCACTATCTGCTATCAAAACAACCAATCTAACCATTGAGTTAATCCTTGAAAATGCACAGATGGCTATCTCTGGCATCTACCAGATGGAAGACGATGGGGTTATCAACCCTGATACAATTCAACTCGTTCCAGGGTCGATCATTCCGAAAGCTATGGGCAGTCAGGGCTTACAACCATTACAGGCTGCGGGTCGTTTTGATGTTGCGCAGTTGGTTCTTAGCGATATGCGACTCAATATTAAGCGAGCGTTGTACAACGACATGCTTGGTAATCCTGATAAAACCCCTGCCACCGCAACAGAAGTGGCGGAACGCATGGCGGATTTATCTCGTCGGATTGGTTCTGCGTTTGGCAGATTGCAAGCGGAGCTTGTTCAACCTGTTCTTCAGCGAGTTATATACATCCTTAAAAAGCAAGGACGCATTGAAGTACCAACAGTAAATGGTCGCGAGGTCAAAGTCAGATCAGTGTCGCCACTAGCGCAAGCGCAATCGAATCAGGATATTTCAAGCGTTGCGCGGTTCTTAGAATTGGTTGGTGGAGTCTTTGGCCCAGAGATGTTGCAGCTTCTTATTGACGGAGAGCAGACTGCAATTCACCTTGCTAAGAAGTTTGGTGTGCCAGAAAGCTTGATTCGTGATGAAGAACAACGTAAACAATTAGCTGCAATGGCGCAGCAACTTGCGCAGCAACAACAGGGAATGATGCTTGAGCAACAAGGTTAACATCGGTATTGATGGATACCAGCGAAAATCTGAAGATGATGTAATCATAAGTCAGAACTTTGCACAGATATTTGGGACTCCTACTGGTAAAGAAGTCTTACGATATTTACGTTCAATTACGATTGAAATGGTAAATGGGCCGAACGTGACTACGGAAGAGTTACGTCACCAAGAGGGTCAGCGGTTTATTGTTGGCCTTATTGAGCAACGTATAGCACACGGACACAGGAGTAAGAAATGAGTGACCAAGAAGCAGCAGTAGAAGCAGCAGCAGCTGATGGACGAGACTTTGTAACGGAGGCTGATGTAGAGCAAGCCGTTGCACCAGAACGCCCAGAGTGGCTTCCCGAGAAATTCAAAACCCCAGAAGACTTAGCTAAGTCCTATGCAGAGCTATCTCAAAAATTGGGTTCTAAAGATGAAGACTTGAGAAAGTCCATTATGGAAGAGATTCAGGCTGAAGCCTTTAGCGGAAGACCTGAATCAGCTGACCAGTATCAGTTACCAGAAACAGTTAACTCTGAAGAAGCTGTCGACAACGATCTCTTGCGTTGGTGGTCAAACCATTCCTTTGAGAATGGGTATACTCAAGAAGAGTTTGAGCAAGGCATTGAGATGTATGCTCAAGCAGTAATGCAAGGCCAGCCTGACTTAGAATCAGAGACTGCAAAGCTTGGCGACAATGCTGAAGCTCGCATTGAAGCGGCTTCGATTTTTGCCAACAAGTTTTTCCCTCAAGAAGCACTGCCAGCAATTGAGCGTATGTGTGAAAGCCATGAGGGTATCATTGCGCTTGAAGCTATTCAGGAAGCAATGAAAGATGGTAACTTTGCTGGCAATACACAGCCAGCTGCGCAAACATCAGAGCGTGAACTTCGGGAGATGATGAATGACCCAAGGTACTGGAAAGACCGAGATCCACACTTTATCAAGCAAGTCACGGACGGATTCCAACAAATCTACCGAGGTTAAAATATTACAGAGGGGTAAGTATTATCTTACCCCTTTTACTTTAGATCACATCGATGAAGTAGAAAAGAACCTCAGCTACGAGAATAGGCACGAGTTAGCTTTACTTGGTCATCTTGACGTAAGGGAAGCTTTGCTTGAGATGTACGAAACATCTGAGTGCTATCTCTGTCGCAAAGAGGGTGAAGACTTTCTCATGGTTGGAGGTCTTTGGTATGACGATGATCAAACTTGGCCTCAAATGTTCGCAATGTTTTCAAGTAACATTAAAGATAACTTTCATGCCTTGGCGCGTGGGTCAAAAATGTTTGTAAACTTCTTTGATCAAACCCATTCTGGAACATCTATGACAATACTGGCTGATTATGAGCCAATGCTAAACTGGGCAGTTTGGTTAGGCTTCGAGCCTGTTGGTGCTGTTGACCGTGGTAATAATAGATATATTGAATTTGTGCGTTGTAATCTTAATCAAAAAAATGTTTATGATAGCACATCACGGCCCGTAATGCACTGATTGGCCCGAAAGGATACCCAAGTTGAAGTGAGCCTAGCGGATACCCGTAGTAACCCTGTAACTTTAATTAGGACTGAAAAATGGCTAACACAATTGACCAAGCCTTCATCAAACAGTTCGAGACAGAAGTTCACTTGGCGTATCAACGTATGGGTTCCAAACTGCGGAACACATGCCGTACATCAAATGTTACTGGCTCAACTGCACGATTCCAAGTAATCGGAAAAGGCACTGCTAACACAAAAACACGCAACGGCGATGTAACAGCGATGGAGCTGGTACACACCAACGTAGAAGTCACAATGGCTGACTACTATGCGCCTGAGTACATCGACAAGCTAGACGAGTTGAAAATCAACATCAACGAGCGTCAAGCTGTCGCACAATCAGCCGCTGCTGCTCTAGGTCGTAAGACTGACGAGATCATCACAACTGCAATGGACGCTGGCGCAAACGCAACAGCAATTTCTTCTATTGCTGCTGCTCTAACTAAAGCTGACTTGCTAACTTTGTTTGAAACATTCGGCACAGCTGACATTCCAGAAGATGGCCAACGCTATCTTGCAATGTCACCAGCTGGTTTCGCTGACTTGTTTGCAATCAATGAGTTTGCATCATCAGACTATGTTGGGCCACAAAACCTACCGTTTGCTGGCGGCATGACAATGAAAGAGTTCTTGGGCTTCAAGATCTTCTCAACGTCTGCTGTAGCTGGTGGTAAGAACTTTGCGTACCATACATCTGCTGTTGGTCTAGGTATTAACGCTGACGTACAAACAGAACTAAACTATGTACCTCAGAAAGTTTCACACCTTGCAACATCAATGATGTCAATGGGTGCCGTAGTCATCGATGACGATGGCGTCTACGAAGTTCTAGACAACAACTAATAGGGATGGGGGCTGCGGCCCCCAACTTTACTTATGCCTACAGTTGCAAACACGCCTATTAAAATATGCTCTCGCGCTTCACTCTTGATTGGTGGCGACGAGATTCAATCATTTACAGACGGTACTGTTGAGTCATCTGTCTGTGATGCAATGTATGAAGACATTGCTCGATCAGCATTAACCAACTCTCGCTGGCGGTTTGCTACAAATCAATTGCTTTTAAATAGGTTGGAGTCCCCGCCTACTGGGCGTTGGGATGCGGCCTATCAGCTTCCTTCTGATATGATAATGTTAAGCGCATTAACTGTGAATGATTTTGCAATTCCTTATGACCTTTATGGGAATAAGGCGTACTGCAATGCATCTGCTAGTGAGTCAGTTATTGCCGATTATATTTTTAGGGCTGACGAATCAACATGGCCTCCATATTTCACAACAGCTGTTGAGTATATGGTTGCTGGTGTTCTAGCTGTTTCTGTTGCTCGAGACTCTTCTCTGTCGACTATGATGGAGCAAAAAGGTGACTACTTGATGAGGCAAGCAAGACGTTTGCACTCACAACAGCAAACAACACGCAAACTCAATACATCGAGGTTTATTGCTGAAAGGCGAAGCTAATGCAGAAAGTTAGAGTACCTATTAATAGCTTTCAGTATGGCGAGGTTAGTGATTCTCTTTTGATGAGGACGGACTCTCCTGTGTACGCTCAGTCTGCTCAAGAACTAACAAACATGGTCGTAATGTCCGAAGGCTCGGTTATGAAGCGACCAAGCTTGCGTTGGGATTATGCTTATGGGCTTGGTAATAGTGGCGTACCTCGGTCTCATTTGTTTAAGTTTGTTTTTGATGACAACGAGAAATACTTAATATCAATTGAAGATGCTAAAGTTCGATGCTTTAGGATACAGGATGCTACCGAAACCAATAATGGAATTAGTATCGTTGATACTATTACCACAGATGTAAGTGGTGCCGCTCTTCCTTTTGATGAAGATTACATTCAACAGTATACAGTAGCGCAGTATGGTGATGTTATGTTTATTTGCCATCCGCTTTTTGCGCCAAGGTTGCTGACAAGAACAAGTCTAACTTCTTTTGAGATTAGCACTTTTACCTTTGACCAAAGGGCTGATGGCCTAAAAACGTATCAGCCTTATACAAAGTTTCAACCTCAAAGCTATTCGCTTGACCCATCTGGAACGACAGGCTCAGTAACCTTAACAGTTCGAAAAGATGGTATTAATCAAGAGTATTGGGAATCTAATCACGTTGGCACAATCATTCGTTATGGGGAATCTGAAATAGAAATTACTTCTATTACTTCTGCATTTGTAGCGGTTGGAACTGTTGTTGACGAACTTAAGATTCGCCTATCTGTTTTGAATCCTCTTAGAACTATAGATGGTTCTTCTACTGTAGAAGTCACCCATCTTAGCCACGGCTTTGAAGGTGGTGAAACCATAGTAATAGAAGAGGCGTCTGCTGTTGGTGGCATTAACTCTGGCAACCTGAATGGCACTAGAACTGTCGGTGATATTATCGACGAAAACACTTATACATTTACAGCTGGCGGCTCGGCTTCTAGTGCAGAAGATGGTGGCGGTTATGTAAAGATTGTTACTCACGCTCCCACTCTAGATTGGGATGAACAGTCTTGGTCATCTCTTCGAGGTTATCCAGCGGCTGTTGCTTTTCATGAGAACAGGCTTTGTTTTGGTGGGACTTTGGCAGAGCCAGATACCATTTGGATGAGCCAACTTGGTGAGTTCTTTAACTTTGATGTTGGAAATGCTGAAGACACAGATGCTATTAATCTTGTAGCAGCAACTGGTGACGTTCATGAAATTAGATATTTAGTTTCTAATCGTGACCTTCAAGTCTTTACTTCGACTGGAGAATTGTACGTTCCAACTTACTTGAATCAAGCAATTACTCCAACAAATGCTCAGATAAGAAAGCAAACCCCTTATGGCGTTTCTTATGTGCAACCAGTCTCTATAGATGGAGCAACTATCTTTGTTGCTAAGAACAGTCGAGTTGTTAGGGAGTTTCTCTACACAGATTCAGAAGATGCTTATACAGCAAATGCTGTTTCTACATTGGCCCCACATCTTATAGATAATCCTAAGTTTATGACGGTTGCTCACAGTGGGTTTGGGCTTCCAGACTCTTATGCAGCAATGACTCTAGATGATGGGTCTATGGCTGTATTTAGCTCTAATCGTGCAGAGCGTAGAGCGTCTTGGACAAGATTTGAGCTATCTGGAACCTCAGAGTTTGAATCTGTTTGCGCTATTGGAGATAGAATTTTTGTTAATGCGTACATAGACGGTACGCTTCAGCTTTGTGAGTTTGACTATTACACCAGAGATTATGGCTTAGATTTTAACTATGGCTTTAGAGATGAGAATCCTTGGCAAGACAATACTTGGCAAGTAGCTGGCGCACACACTCTAGGTGATACTGTTGATGTCATTGGTTTTGATATATTTGACAATGCATATTCGCTAGGTGAATTTTCAGTTAAATATGTAGCTGGCCCAATTTACCCTATTCTAGGCGTAGATCTAAGTGCATATACAGACTATAACATTGTAAAGGTTCTATCTGGTAGAAAGTTTACTTCTAAAGTTGTAACCAATCCACTCGATGCTTCAATGGGAAATGGCCCTGCAACAGGGGAAGTCCGAGGGTTGGCAAATGTTGTTGTTGATATGAAGTCAACACGATCTATTAAAGTGAACAATCGTCCTTTAATTACTGACTCTGAGTTTACTGGAAAGAAAGAGTTTAGGATTCTGGGTTATAATCGTGATCCACAGATAACGATTGAGCAAGATCATCCATTTCAACTTCAAGTAAATGGATTAGTAGTGGAGTTGATAATCTAATGGTTTGGCAACTTATTGCAGCGGGTGTTAGTGCAGCGGGTCAGATTGCAGCTGGTAAAGCGGCAGAAGAAGCCTCAAAGCTAGATGCCTTTAACATTGAAACACAAAAGGTCATAAGCCAAGCTCAAGCTTTGCAGCGGCACAATGATCGCCTTGAACAGTATCGATACAACCTGAAAGCAAACATTGCTTCCTTCTATGCCTCTGGTCGAGATGTATCTTCTGATCGATCTGTTGGCGCATTCTTGGAAAGGCAGAGAGAAGTAGCAACTCAGGATACTAGACGTTCAGATTTAATGGGTGTCTTTGAGGCTATGAAACTTCAGCAACAAGCAACAGCAACTCGCATCGAAGGTAGGGCGCGTAAACAGGCAGCAATGATTGGTGCATTTAGCACAATGGCGCAGGGCTATGCGGACTACCAAGACAGCTTAGTTAAAGCAACACCAACAGGATCGTAACATGGCAGTTATTAGAGAAAAGCGTCAGTTTCAAATAGGCCCAGTTGGTGTCGCCCGAGCTTCTCGAGGCGGCGTTATTGTAGGTGAGGCGATTGCTAAAGCAGGTGCGCAAGCACAACAGCGTCTTGCGCAACGTGCAGCTGAAGATGCTAGGAAAGCTGGTATTGAATATGCTCAAGGATTAGAGCGGTCTGAGATTATTGAGCTTGATCCAGTCACTGGTCGCCCCAAGATTTATGAAGGCCCAAAAGGTTTTGGTCGGATTGCTCAGAATGCTTATCAGCAAGTATTGCTTCAGCGATTTGAAACAGAAATCGGTACTGAGATTGAAGACAAATCTAAAGAGCTAGCCATTCAATTCAGCAAGAGTCCTGAAGGATTCCGTCAAGCAATGTCTGATTACGTTGCTGAGATGTCTAATGTTGAAGAGTCTACTGTATTTAAGCAAGTGATCCAAAGTGTTGGAACTAACGTACAAAGCAGTAAATACAGAGCATTGCAGCTACAAGCACAAGCTCGTCAGGAAAAGAACGATCAGCTAGCTTACGCAAACAGTTCTACTGAAAACCTATCTAGCATTGAAGACGCTTACGCAGTTGGTAACTTTGATCTAGGTGAACAGCTTGCAGCATCTGGCGTTAACCTTGACGGCATTAATGTTCAGGCTGGAACAATACTTCCAAACGCTACTCTTGGTAATGATCTTAAAAGAGATGAAGCTAAAGCTCGCGGTATTCTAAGATACGAACTTTATAAAGCGACTAAAGAAGGTGTAAGTGATTACGACTTGCAGCAAGCCTTAGTTGCAATAGATAGCGGTGATCTAAGTCGAATGCCTAGTGGGGTGTTTACTGATCTAACTAAAATGCTTGGTGGTCGTGGGTCTTCATTCCGTGAGAGTATTGCTCAATTTGGAACTGAGTTAATTACTGATGGAATTAACCAAGTACGTCTTGATCGTGAGATTAAAACAAGACAACGGCAAGCAACGGCGGCTGCAAGTCAGTATGATTTAACAGAAGAATACTTTGATATTCTAGGTTCTTCATCTTGGAGCCTAACAGGTTCTGTTGCTGATGCAGTTGATAACTATCTTCAAGACCGAGAGCTTGGGCTAAATGCATTTAGAAATGGAGCAACTCAGCAAGAGGTTGAGTCATATACCATGGAGTCCGCGGCTAGACTTCAAAGTATGACATCTGCTCTTACTAGCAAACTGTTTGCTATGGCTGACAGTGTTGATGGTGTTGTTGATATCCAGAGGTTTTTAAAAAACCCTACTGATGAAAATAAAGCAAAGTTAAACCCTGAAGCTGCTAGCCTCGCAGCAAGCCTGTTGAGTGTAGCAGAGCAAACAAATCAAATGGGTTTGATCGAAGCGGCTGATAAATATGCAGAAAGCATTTCTGATGAAACAAGGGTTTTAGAAAATAAAAGATATCAAGATGCAGCTATTGCTTATAACAGCTATCTAAAAGATGAGTTCTATCCTAGTTTTTCTATAGCAAAAACAACGGCTGAACTTGAAGATGTTATTAATCAAAGAGATTCTGAGCTTTACTTGGCTTTATCTCCAGAGGCTCAAGAAACATATAAAGGTCAAATCAAAAACTTTGTATCTGGTCAGTATCTAAGGGTTGCCTTTAGCACATCAGCAGACCCAAGAGTTACAAGTCAAATGGCTCAATACGCTCGTGACCAAAACTTTAATGCGACTTTGCTAAGTGATGAACAGAAGAAAGCAATAGATATTGCTATAATGAACTCTGATGATCCATCTAACTTTACTACAAACTTAAATGAGTACGCAAAAAGAGCAAACGAGCGATATGAAACAAATATTCAGAACATTAAAGATCGGAAGTTATTTACTGATGTTCTAAATAATGCGCGTGATACTTCAGACTTAACTGCTGCTGAACGAGCAAAGTTAGATCAGCAATTAAGCATACCGTCTGATTTTTACACAAATCCTGATTACTCTGATGACGCTCGAACAAACGCTATTGTTCAGCAAATATCTCCATCTTACTGGCCTCAAGCTCAGTATGACACAATCAACTCTTTTTTAGCTGGTCGAACTACAGATGAAGGTGAAGTTAAGCGGGTTCTTTCTACTTATCGATCTGCACGATCTTATGTAACTGATGCTGGTTTTGAGATTGATTCAGGTGGGTTGTCTGGCCTTAGCGCAGATCAGATTGCGCTAATGAACGCTGCGGTTTCTTTTGCTGAAACAAACTCTGATCCTCAAGCTATGATGCAACACTTGCAGCAAGTAAGCCGTTCTATAGCTGATCCTAATTTATCTAAGGATATGGATGCTTTCTTTACTCGTAAGGCAAGCAGCAAAGAGAATAGGGTTAGAACTGAAAACGTAGAGCAATACATTTCTGCAAACTATCCAGAATCGCTAACTAATCCAAATCTGTTTGCTCGATTAGTGAGTGCCGCTAAGGTTCATTACTTTGAAAGCATTTCTGAAACTAGAGATGACAAACGCTTTGATCAAATCGATGATGTCTTGCAAGGTGTTATCGACAATCAGTTCGTTGAGGATGAGCGCATCATTACATCGGCTGGCTCTAACAAAACTTTGTATCCGTTGTCTTCTACAGTAAATGGTTTTGAAGATGACTTTATGAGTTATGTTCGCAAGTCTATGAGTCAAATGACTACAGACAAAAACATTGACTGGAATACAGCTGAGTTCAAGTTAATGCCTGTTGGATTTAACTCTGATGATCGTGGCATGACTTACGGTGTTGTTATTGTTGATGAGGCGGGTGTTCGCAACCTTCAAGAAGTAGAAATCTATGTTGATGAGAATGATGAGCCAGTTGTTATTCCAGCATTCTTTTCTACAAACGAGCCAATCTTTTCAGCATACAAAACTAAGAAAACCGACAAAGATAAAGAAGATGCTGTTACTGAAGGTAATCGCAGAGCCACCTCTTTAGAGGAAATGCAAGCTGGTTATGAAGAGATTTCTGAGGCATTGGTTGGCCCTAAAGGTACATCAGAAACTGATCTAACATTTATCAATCCATTGGGTGGCATGACCTTTATGCCAACGCCACAGTTTATGGAAGAGCGCGAACAATTCTTTGCTGATAAAGAAAAGAAAGTTTCTGAAACACAGCAAGCAATTGCTCCATTAATGTCGAACGCATTGGAGTCTGGTCAATTTAAACCATTGTTTGAAAGATTGCCTCTCTCTGTTTCATCTAACTATAGAAAGCTACTTCAGGCTTCACCGACTTCTATTCCTAGAATGATTAACAAAATGTTAGATCAGGTATCTACGCTTAATGATCCTATGGCTAATGAGTTTGAGCTTCATCTAAAATCTCTGTTGGAGGCACTAAGTGGTAGTTGACGTTAATAGCTTTCGTGTTGGTTACTTTAACAACAATATAGTTGAGCAACCTGATCCATCTTTCTTTGATACATTGAAAGCTTCTCTGGGATATAGTTACGCTCCAGCTTACAATATGATAGCTAACTCTACTCGCTACTCCCCTCAAGAAGGTTACGACTGGAAAGAGGACATAGAAGGGTATGAGTTGTTTGCTCCACAACTTTACCATGCTGTTAGTCCACAGCACATGAGCGCACTAAAGCAACAGATAGAAGAGTCTGCATCTCGCCGTCAGGTATTACAGAACTCATCAATACTTGCTCAGTTTGGTGCTGGTATTTTTGATCCTATTAACTTGATTGCTTTACCTTTTGGTGGCCCTGCTATTGGCGTTGGTCGATCTGCCTTGCGTGTAGGCGCAGGGGTTGCCGCACTAGAAGCTGGCGTTGAGTTAACTCGACAGTCTGACCCCCTACAGACTGCGCAAGAAGGCGCAATAAATGTAATGGCTGCTGGTTTGTTTGGCGCAGGATTCGGTGCTGCGTTTGGTGGCATAAAGACAAGAGCATACACAAAAACAAAAGCTGCACTCGAAGAAGAGTTTCAGATGGTTCGCCGCCTTGACCTAGTGGGTGACATTACTCCTGAGATATTAAAGACTCCAAGAGCAGAGCGTCGATTTGGCAATGACTCTGATGAGTATCTAGTTGAACAGATTAAGATGTTTGACACAGAGGCAGCAAGGGCGGAATCAGAATCTATTAAGTATGCGGATACTCCACAGGCTGGTATGTTTGCAGCTAGGTCCGAAGAGATGAAGGGCTACTCTCAGACCTTAAAGCAAGAGCAAGCAATGCGTGAGCTTGAGGCTATGGGTTTAGATATGGATGATCCATTCCGTATTATGAACTCTGCATATACGGATAGCTTTTTGTATAAAGCTGTAACAACCCCAATGAAGAGAGCATTGCAGTCTAAGTATCCAACAGTTGTTAAGGAAGCTTTTGTTAAGAGCTTTGGTGACAGTGGCATTGCCCTTGCCTTGAACTCAGTTGGATTGCCTACACCTCAGTCAGTGCATCAACGGTCTGCTGCAAACCGTGGTTTGTTTGTTAAGGCGCATGATGATCTGCTTACTCTTTGGAGGGCGGATACAAATGCAGTTCCATCGAGTAAGCTAGATATTGATCTGGGAATGATTAGCAGAAAGATTTCTGGTTCTGAAGATACTTATAAGAAGTGGTTGACTCGCGTTAATGAGAAAAGAATTAACAAAGCTACTGATCTAACAGAAAACGAGATTAAAGCTGTTGGTGTAATTAATAAATACTTTGAGGATGCTCAAATCAGGCTAGAAGACACTGGCCTTATTGGTACACAGAAAGGTTTAGAAAAACGCATTGCTCAACTCGAAGCAAAGATTAACAGTCTAAATGGTCGACTAACTGTTGCTGAAGCAAAGAAGACAGCAAAGTCACGGAAACAAGCTGGCTTAATTAAAACAGAGCTTAATCGTCTTGGGGCCAAGCTTGCAGATGAACGTCAGTCTCTTATGGGGTTAGAAGACCTAGAGCCTAACAGGGCGGCTGATGATGTGTTCTTTCCTCGTTTCTGGGACAAGGGTGCTATTAGAAAGAACCGCTCTAAACTTAGTGGTATCTTGCATAAGTGGTACACTGAAAACCCTTACATCTATGAGTTAGATCGAAAGACTGCACAGTTTGTTCGCAAAGAGTTAGATGCGCGTCCTGAAAAAATACAGGAGCGTGTTGACTTAACTATTGAGCGTATTCTTGGTGAGACTGATCCAGCTAATGTTGACAATATTGGCTTTGGCTATGGTCGTTCTAAGCACTTTCGTCATCGTCAAGTAGACATTCCAAACAACTTGGTTACTTAGTTTATTGTTACTGATCCATTAGCGGCAATGAAGACTTATGCTTCTCGCATTGAGCCACGCATTGAATATGCAAAGATGTTTGGTCAAGATGTTCAGGGCGTTATGTTTGATCTTGAGTTCGACATGATCTCAAAGGGTTTTTCAGAGAAAGACATCAATCGTATGCGCCGTGATTACATGCATATGTATGATCGAGTTGCTGGTGCTGTTCTTCGTGACCCTGACGCATTTAGTCAGCGCACTGCGGCAATCATGCGTGACGCTGCGTCACTTAACTATCTTGGTTCTGCTGGTCTTGCTGCGCTGCCTGACTTTTCTCGCATTATCATGGAGCATGATATGGAGAATGTTATCCGTGGGATGCAAGTTCTTATGGATAAGAATAAGGTTAATGTTGCCGCAAACCAAACTAGGTACGCTGGTGAGGCAATAGATATTCTTCTTGGCTCTGCTCACTTGCGTTTGCACGATGATTTAGCAAACAATCTTGATGCGAGTGAGTTGTTAAACAATGCTCGAAATGCTTTCCACATTATGAACGGCTTGGGGCCAATGACAGTATTAGCTAAACAGTTGGCTGGTATTGTTGATGGACATTCTATTATTGATTACTCGATTCGGTACAATCAGCTGACTCAACAAGAGTTAACTTGGCTTGCTAAATATGGGATTGGTCGTGAGCAAGCTGAGAAGATTGCCAAGGCTCCTTGGGAGAAAACTGAGAATGGTCTGTATCTAGCAAACACTGATCACTGGAATGACCACATTTTTATTCCTGAGGTTGATGGTAAGCGCATAGATATTCTTGAGGTTAATCAAGACGGATCGCCAGTTGGTAAGACTCGTGGCAATCGATATATTCCAGCGTTTTTCTCTAGAAGTGAAAACCGTATTTACTTTGATCGAGAGTACATTGAAGGCCCTTACTTTGAAAGCAAGGCTTGGTTAGACCCAAAGATGGAAGGTGTTGAGCCTCTGCCCGATGTGTTTAAGACACCAAAGCAGTGGTCTAACTTTGTAATGCTTCATGAGGTAATGCATTCACGCTCTAAGAAAATAGATGGTGAATCTGTTCCTGACTATGAAAACCGAATGAACCGTATGGCTTTGGAGGAATGGAAGAAGCAAGCTACTCTTAATGAAGAGACTGTTCATACGTTTAAGTCTGCATTAAATAGTGGTGTATTAAATACAATTATGGCAGCAACCCCTGCTGATAAGCCAATTATTAATGATGGTATTGTTTACATTCCATCTCACATTGGTCGCATGTTTGGCTTCAAAGAAGATGCTAAGTTTAAAGGGTACACTCGCATTGAGAATGGGTTTTTAGGTTTACCGTTCCAGTTCTATAGTTACATGCTTGCTAACGTAAACAAGACTGTTGGTGCGTTTGCTCAAGGTCAGGTTAAGAACAGAATGCTTGGTGTGGGTTCTGCATTTGGTTTAGCGTATATGTCACTATCTATTCGTACTCCAGATTACGTGTGGAATGATATGAATTGGCGTGACAAGTTTGCTAGAACATTTGACATGAGCGGCATTGGTGCTTTGTATTCTGACTTGTTCTACACAGCTATGCATACATCTTTAGCTCTTGGTGGGCCTAATATTACAAACGGCATTATATCTCCTAAGTTCCCTCAACAGCCTAGTATGCTTGATGCAGTTACTGGGATTGCTGGGGCAGGGCCATCTTGGACGGCTGATACCGCGTCTGGAATATACCAGTTTGCTAGCGGAGAGTATGGGGAGGGTGCGCGGACTGTTGTTCGTAACCTTCCCTTTGCTCGAATGTGGTTCTTAAAAGATGACATAAATCAGATTACTCGTGCTTGGGCGCAGTGATTTTGTCCTAGTCTTTTTGTGCGTTGATTGAAGTGTGCTTGTTGTGAGACAACAAGACAAATGAGGTAAAACATGACTATTGATATTAGTAACAACGACCCTCGAGTAAACTACACGGTAGCTGCTGGCGTAACTCAAACAAGCTTTACTGTTCCATTTGAGTTCTTTGAAGACGCTGACCTAAATGTTTATGTCGATGGTGTTCTTAAAACTATCTCAACAGACTACACAGTTTCTGGTGGTGATGGTTCAACTGGCACAATTACAATGACAGTGACTGGGGCTTCTGGTGGCTCAAGGGTAACTCTTACTCGTGACATTACCATTGAGCGAGTGACTGACTTTAGTGCTGGTGCTGATATTAGTCGCGCTGCTTTAAATACACAGCTTGATACTCTTACTGGTATT